>OBWW01000755.1_pt1 | contig 20091 bp, 23 predicted proteins | sample 1538091 | NCBI WGS metagenome assembly OBWW01 (sample SAMEA2580125, study PRJEB22360) | human gut metagenome | biome: human gut; feature: human-associated habitat; material: faeces | place: Denmark | collected 2008/2010 | reverse complement strand
GGAGCGGGGGAAAAGATGGAGATTATATCAAATTCTTACCTATCGCTATAAATGTTAACAACAAAGGAAAGTGCGGTGATTTTGAATAAGTTCAAGCAAATTGTGATGTTAGGTCGTCAGTCTGGTTTCTTTCTGATTTTGGCTTGTCAAAGACCAGATGCGAAATATTTAGGAGATGGGATTCGCGATCAATTCAACTTTCGTGTAGCTTTGGGGCGTATGAGTGAGCTCGGGTATTCCATGATGTTTGGCGAAGTTGATAAAAATTTCTTCATGAAACGCATCAAAGGTCGAGGATATGTGGATACAGGAGGGAGTGTGATTAGTGAGTTTTATACGCCACTTGTACCAAAAGGGTATGATTTCTTGAGGGAAATTAGCGATATTGTTGGACTAAGCGTTAATACGGAAAGAGAAAATAATAGTATGTAGCCTAGGAGTATCAATAATTCTAGGCTTTTTTATTGAGGTGATTTATGACATTTTTAGATTTATTCGCCGGGATTGGTGGCTTTCGCTTAGGTATGGAACAAGCGGGTCACCAGTGTATCGGCTTTTGTGAAATTGATGAATTTGCTCGGCGGAGTTATAAGGCAATTCATGATACAAGGAAGGAGGTGGAAATGCATGACATTACAAGTGTATCAGACGAGTTTGTTCAATCCCTCGGACCAGTGGACATCCTTTGCGGCGGATTTCCGTGCCAAGCTTTTTCAATTGCGGGAAAGCGGCAAGGATTTTCCGATACTCGAGGTACTTTATTCTTTGAAATCGCTCGGTTCGCCACTCTTCTCCAACCTAAGTTTCTATTCCTTGAGAACGTCCGGGGATTGCTCAATCACGAAGGAGGGGCTACGTTCGAGACGATCCTCCGAACGCTGGATGGACTGGGGTATGATGTGGAATGGCAAGTGCTTAACTCAAAGGCCTACGTTCCCCAAAGCCGCGAGCGGGTCTTCCTTATCGGACATTCTCGAGACGCATGTACCAAACAAGTATTTCCTATCATTGGATCGTCTCCACCATCTGATCAAAACATCAAAAACCTACTAAATATCAACCCTTCCAATCGAGGAATGGGTGGCCAAGTTTATGGATCAGATGGTGTAGCGCCAACCTTAACCGGTGATGAAGGAATCAAAATAGCCTTACCCACGAATGAGGGAATTTCTGTAGTGGGTATGTTGCCGGGAAATTTTGAACAAGGCAATCGGGTTTATGAGGTAACCGGAACAGCTCCCACCTTGTCAACGAAACAAGGGGGAACGAAGATTATGATTCGGAAAAATAAAACAGAATATCAAGAGGTAAAGCCAGGGGACAGTGTGAACCTGGCTTTTCCTAATTCCACAAGTCGTCGAGGCCGTTTGGGAAAACAAAGTGTGCATACCTTATTAACAGGAGACCAACAAGCAGTCGTCACGGATCAGTACCAGATTCGTAAGCTTACGCCAAGAGAGTGCTGGCGGCTTCAAGGCTTTCCTGATTGGGCTTTTGATCGGGCAGCTCAAGTCAATTCAGATAGTCAGTTGTACAAACAGGCCGGAAACTCTGTGACAGTTCCGGTCATTTTTGATATTGCCAGAAGATTAAAGGAGGTGGAGAAGCATGATTTATGATGAGTTGATTGGGGAAATTTATTGGGTGATCGGCAAAATTCAGTCAGATCCGGAACTAGAAGAAGAATTGCGCCGGCTCAATTTTGAGATTCGCAAAAATGGGGTGAAAGTCCCGGGTGATCCATATGTAATGGATGAAGAAACGGATGCCAGAATTGAAGTGAATCAAGTAATTGCAGAATTTGAACGAATTGCGGATCTCACCAAAGAACCCGATATCCGTCAATACTTGTTTGAGATAAAGGCAGAGTTGGAAATTGAGGGTATTACTGCAGAGTAACAGCCAAATAAACCACTGATAGGCGCTGACCGCGGGGGATTTGCGAAGCAGAAATCCTCCGTGGTGCTGTGCCTGTTCATGGTCGGCGCCAGCCGGCCATGATGTCTCACCCCCCGTATCTAACAGGGGGGTACAAAAACATAAAAAATAAGTAAGCAACCATTAAGAATGATTGTTGTATCAAGGATAATACGCAATTTGGAAAGGTGTTAACTGATTTGAAAAAGTTAACACCTTGAATTTGGAGGTGAGCACTTGGCACAACGGAATTTAGATTATCGGTTATTAAAAGACCGACGCAATGAATATGGTGTTTCGCAAAATAAATTGGCTACGGCTTGCGGGCTTAGTCGTCCGTACTTAAACCAGATAGAAAATGGTGGTGTAACTGCATCTACAAAAACCATGAGGAAAATTTTTGACCAACTGGAAAGCTTCAATCCTGATTTACCTTTGACGTTACTGTTTGACTATGTAAGGATTCGCTTTCCTACAATGGATGTGCGTAAAATCATTCAAGAAATTCTCCATTTGAAATTTGAGCATATGCTTCACGAAGATTACGCCTTTTACTCTTATCAGGAACAATATGTCATGGGAGATATTGTGGTGATGTTGTCACATGAAGAAGATAAAGGCGTGCTTTTAGAATTAAAGGGTCGTGGTTGTCGGCAGTTTGAAACTTTTTTACTCGCTCAAAAGCGTAGCTGGTACGACTTTTTCGAAGATTGTCTAAAGGCCGGTGGCGTGATGAAACGCTTGGATTTAGCAATCAATGATCGAGTGGGCTTATTGGATATTCCTGAGCTAACGAAAAAATGTCAGAAAGAAGAATGTATTTCCTTGTTCCGTACCTTTAAAAGCTATCGTTCCGGAGAACTTTTAAAAGCTGATGAAAAGGACGGCATGGGCAATACCTTATATATCGGCAGTCTCAAAAGTGAGGTTTACTTCTGTTTGTACGAAAAAGATTATGAACAGTATATCAAGTTAGGGATTCCATTAGACCAAACTGAGACGAAAAATCGTTTTGAGATTCGACTGAAAAATGACCGTGCTTTTCATGCGATTCAAGATTTGTTAAAAGATCGTAGCATTGAAAGTACCACGTTTTCCATTATCAACCGTTATTTGCGATTTGCGGATAAAGTAGAAGGCAAAAGGCGAACCAACTGGCCCTTAAATGAACGATGGGGTCGCTTTATTGGGCGGAATCGCAAGGAAATCCAATTAACCTCTGAGCCGAAACCTTATACTATCGAACGAACCTTGAATTGGCTTGGACGTCAAGTCGCCCCTACGTGGAAGATGGCCAAGGAGTTGGATCGGTTGAATCAGACCACTTATATCCAGGATATGGTACAGAATGCGCGACTCTCGGACCGACACAAAAAGATTTTGGAGCAACAAAGTGTGGCAATTGAAAACCTGATTATATGAAAAGAGGAATAGTTATGGGAATTATAAAAGATATTTTACTGGTATTTGGTGGCAGTCTACTTGGTGTCACTGTGATGTGCTTGATGAATGCAAGTGCAGCGGCGGACTGAGCAATGGAAAAGAAAGGAAAGTGACGAGATGAATTTCGGACAAAATTTGTATCAATGGTTTTTAACCAATGCGCAATCTTTAGTTTTACTGGCAATTGTGGTCATTGGTTTGTTTTTAGGATTTAAGCGAGAGTTTTCCAAACTGATTGGCTTTTTGGTGATTGCCTTGATTGCGGTAGGTCTGGTCTTTAATGCTTCTGGTGTGAAAGATGTCTTACTCAATTTGTTTAACCGAATTGTCGGGGCTTAGGGGGAATCACAATGGAACAGATGCGTGTTTATATTGCGAACCTTGGAAAATACAATGAAGGTGAGTTGGTGGGGGCATGGTTTACCCCACCTGTCGATTTTGATGAAGTGAAAGAACGGATTGGATTAAATAATGAATATGAGGAATATGCAATTCATGATTATGAACTACCTTTTGAGATTGATGAATATACGCCAATTGAAGAGATTAATCGGTTGTGTGGTTTAGCAGAAGAACTTGAAGGAACGCCAATTGGTGAGGTTGCTTTAGAGATTCAACATGCTTTCTTTAATTCTTTTGAGGAAATGGTAGAGCATGTGGATGATATTGTCTATTATCCGGACTGTGATGATATGAGTGATGTGGCGTATTATTTGATTGTGGGAGCTGGTGATTTTGGCGAAGTACCAGAACACTTGAAGACGTATATTGATTTTGATGCGTGTGGTCGAGATTTGGAGATTGGAGGGAATTATCTGGTTACTAGTCGAGGAATATTTGAATATGTTGGTTAATACAAAGTAGACTTGACTACTGATAAATCAGAAGGCTATGATTGATTTAATGATAAACATAAGTAGGAAGTGACAATATGACCCAAGTAACAAAAGGTAAATCAAGCTCTCAGATAATTATCCCACGGTTATATAAAGCGCTAAGCACTTCGGAGAACGGCGGGAGATTTAGAAAAACGCTATTTCATATTCATACTCCTGCATCATATGATTACAAATTAATAGATGAAGAGACACAAAACTTGCTCAAAATTCAAAAAAATAATAATTGGAAAACTTTTACAGAAAATGATCTTATGAAAATATGGAATTATCTAGAAATCTCTGTATTTAAAGATCACTCAAGTGAAGAAATATGCAAGATAATGCCTGAAATTTTTTGTGACATTAAAGAATTTTTGGCTTATTTGATAGTTGGGCATACTATCCTCATGGAAAAAATTGAATTTTGTTTAGTAACGGATCACAATACTATTGCGGGATTTGAAAAATTGGAAGAAGCAATTGGTATCCTACTTCATGAACGCAAGGATTATCCAGTTAAAACTAGACTAGAACTTGGAATTGAAATATCATGTTCAGATAAAAACCATATAGTAGTAATCCTAGATAGAAGGAAGAACAATCAGATTAGAAATCTTGCAAATTGGCTTGAAAAAAATATTATATCTAGTAAAGACGGTACTATCCGTACCTCATTAGACGTCTTTAATGAGATTAATAAAATTAATGCCATCGGCTATATTGCACATATCAACACATCAAATATTTTTAATAAAGATTACTTGAGTGGAACGTATAAGAAACAACTATTTAATTCAGGATTGTTCAATATAATTGGGGTTACAGATATTAAACAAATTGCTGGGACGACTGAAAGATTGTTCAATCTCACACATCAAAAGTTCAATTTTGTAATAGATAATGATTCACATCATATTAACCAACTGAAGCAGAATTTTTTCTATATAAAAGGGGATAAATTAAATTTCTCAACCTTACAAGCAGCTTTTCGTGATTTTTCTTTGTCAGTGTGCTATGAATTACCCAGATTACCCGATCAGTATATCAAGGCAATTTACGTAGAGGGTAAAGAATTTCTGAAGGGTAAAGATGGGGGCTATTTAATTTTAAAGTTTTCTAGCATGATGAACGCATTTATTGGAGGTAGAGGTACTGGAAAAAGTACACTTCTAAATATATTAGGATTTGCAATTTCTCAATATTGTGAGACACCTCAGGATTTAAGAAAAATTTTGTTACAGGGTACTTGCGCTGTGGTTTATCATTATCATGGGCAAGATTTCTATATTCTTTCCCATTCAAGTGATCAAGAAAACAATGAAATTTTCATCCATAATTATTTTAATGGAACAAAAAATTCATTACGAAATACAGAGGAAGATGAAGAAAATACTCGAAAAATAGCTATCAATGATAGAGTTCAAGTATTCACTTATGATGGTAAAAATGTGGAAATTTACCGGAGGCAAAATGAAATTCTAAAAAAATTATTGACAAGAAAATTTACAGTGAACGATTTAGTGAGGGTTGCTAGTAGTGATTACGAGATTACTGATTTTGTCGACAAGATTCTTTTTGAAAATAAAGATATAAGAAACAGAAGTAATTTTTATAATATTGGGAAAGAATTTAAAGGTTTATTCAACAAATTCGATAAGAGAGTGAATATTCTAGAAAGAAGGAAGGATAATGTTGGGCATCTCTTGGATTCCTATAATGAATCACAAGAAGGTAAATTGAGAATTTTATTTTCCCAAGAAGAAATTGATGACCAGCATTTTAACTGGTTTGATGCACTTGGTGTAACTAGTTATCGTAGTTCTGAATATTTTAAAAAATATGCAATCACTTATGATGATCTTACTAGTTATCTTAGCTGGAGGTCAGAACAGGTTGGAGGAAGTATTGAGCTGCTTCGGATTTTTTATAATAAAGATTACGAAATTCTAGTTAGTGATGATACATCTTCAAAATTCTTTGTTGATACATCCAACAAGACAACGGATCTTGAGTTGAAGTTCTTGAAAAATAAAGAGGATATTTTAGAGTTTCACAAATATTTGAGACAGAGGCTAATTACTCCAAGTTGTGAGCAGTATGCAAAGAGATTTTTGAAGAATTACTTCAATCATTGTGAACAATTCACTTTGGAATTCAATATTAATAACAAAGAAACAACTGACACAAGAGGAATTAACTATCAAAATATCAATACATTATCAATGGGACAGAAAGTAGTTGCGATTCTGTCATTCTTACTATCATATAGTCAATATATTGGAGACTATTCACCTTTCATTATCGATCAGCCTGAAGATAACTTAGATAATCAGTATATTTATAAGAATTTAGTAGCAGATTTAAGAGACCTCAAACAATATCGTCAAGTTATATTAGCAACTCACAATTCAACTATAGTTATGAATAGCGGCTGTGAACAAGTACTAGTCATGAGTTCTGATAATCAGAAAGGTTGGTGTGAAATTTCTGGTTATTTTTCAAATCCACAAATTGTAAATCAAGTGATTAATATTCTTGAAGGAGGTAAGCCTGCATTTACGGATAAAATGTTTTTGTATAATGAGAAGCTTCCAAAAAATGTTAGTAATACTATTTCAGAAAATATTAAAGAATTGTCGAAAAAGAACTCAATAGTTGATGAAATTGTATTAAAACTAGATGGATTTATATCAGATAACAACATGGAAGCAATACAGCATTTTATAAATTTAGAATAAATTCTGGGCAGTCATTTTACTATATTTTGGATGACTGCCTTATTTTTCGAAAGGAGAAAACATGAAAAAAATAAAAAGCTATACCAGTATCTGGGCAGTTGAAAAAGTCATTTACGCAATTAATGACTTTCAGCTGCCTTTTCCTGTGACCTTTAACCAGATGGCTTGGTTTGTTTTATCCTTGCTGTTTGTCATCGTATTTGCCCATGTGCCTCCGCTGTCTATGATAGAGGGGGCATTTCTAAAGGTATACCGGTGGCGGTTACTTGGTTCATGTCGCAAAAGACCTTTGACGGCAAGAAACCATTAGGATTTTTACGATCTTTTATCAGCTATCACTTACGGTTTAAGGTCACTTTCGCAGGAAAGAAAGTCAAAGAACAAAAGAAACGATGGGACGAACCCATTACTCTTGTAAGGAGTGTGAACTATGTACCCGATTAAGTATATCGAAAACAATCTTGTCTTTAACCAAGAAGGCGAGTGTTTTGCCTACTATGAATTAGTGCCCTATAACTATTCCTTTTTATCGCCTGAACAGAAGTATCAAGTACATGATAACTTTCGCCAATTAATTGCACAGAATCGTGAAGGGAAGATCCATGCCTTACAAATTGCGACAGAAAGCAGTATTCGCGTCACACAAGAGCGCTCGAAAAAGGAAATTATCGGTAGACTCAAAGAAGTAGCGAAACAAAGAGTTGACCTACAAACAGATGCATTAGTATCCATGATTGGCGATAGTCAGATTGATTATCGCTTTTTTATTGGCTTTAAACTAATTGTGACAGATGAAGAGGTTAATCTAAAAAGCCTCAAGAAATCTTTCTTTTCTGGGTTTCAAGAATTTGTCTATGGAGTGAATCATCATTTGATGGGTGATTTTGTTTCCTTATCTAATGAAGAAATTCGCCGATATACCAAGCTAGAAAGGTTAATGGAGAGTAAATTAGCTCGGAGATTTAAAGTCAGACGTGTCACACCGAGTGATCTGACGTATTTGATTGAACATATCTATGGTGAAAAAGGCACACCGTTTGAAGAATATGAATTCCAACTACCAAAGAAAAAGCTGAAATCAGAAACGCTGGTGAAACGTTACGACTTATTACGTCCCACTCGTTGTCTGATTGAAGAAAAGCCCCGTTACTTACGAATTGAACATGAAAATCATGAGTCTTATGTAGCGTATCTGACAATCAATACGATTGTAGGGGAAATGGAGTTTCCTTCCTCAGAACTTTTCTATTACCAGCAACAACAATTTACTTTTCCTATTGATACTTCAATGAATGTGGAAATCGTGACGAATAAAAAGGCCCTAGCTACTGTTCGCAATAAGAAAAAAGAACTGAAAGATTTAGACAACCATGCTTACCAATCCGATAATGAAACGAATTCCAATGTACTAGATGCGTTGGATTCCGTGGATGAGTTGGAAACCACCTTGGACCAGTCAAAAGAATCCATGTACAAATTGAGTTATGTGGTTCGAGTGAGTGCAGAGTCTGTAGATGAACTAAAGCGCCGCTGTGATGAAGTGTTCGATTTTTATGATGATACTAATGTAAAACTAGTCCGGCCCTTTGGCGATATGATGGGGCTACATGAAGAATTCTTACCTTCTAGTAAGCGATATATGAATGACTATATCCAATATGTTACTTCTGACTTTTTGGCGGGACTTGGATTTGGAGCTACACAGATGCTAGGAGAATTGGAAGGAATTTACTTTGGCTACAATGTAGATACGGGTCGTAATGTTTATCTCAAGCCGGCTTTGGCTTCACAAGGAGTCAAGGGTTCAGTTACCAATGCGCTAGCTGCCGCTTTCCTTGGTTCACTAGGTGGTGGGAAATCCTTTAGTAATAATCTCCTAGTTTACTATGCTGTTTTGTTCGGTGGGCAAGCTGTGATTGTCGATCCAAAAGGCGAACGAGGTGGTTGGAAAGAAACCTTGCCAGAAATTGCGGAGGAAATCAATATTCTCAACTTGACCAGTAAGCCAGAAAATCAGGGCTTACTTGATCCTTATGTGATTATGAAGAAAAAGAAGGACTCGGAAAGTTTAGCAATTGATATCCTGACTTTTTTAACAGGGATTTCTAGTCGAGATGGGGAGAAGTTTCCAGTGTTGCGCAAAGCCATTCGAACCGTTACCCAAAGTGAGCAACGAGGATTATTACAAGTAATCGTTGAATTGCGTAAAGAGGGTTCGTCAGTCGCGGAAAATATCGCCGATCACATCGAGTCCTTTACCGATTATGATTTTGCCCATTTGCTTTTCTCAGATGGTTCGATTACCCAATCGATCAGTTTAGACAAGCAGTTGAATATCATTCAAGTGGCGGATCTGGTTTTACCGGATGCGGAAACGACTTTTGAAGAATATACCACCATGGAATTGCTTAGTGTTTCGATGTTAATCGTCATTTCGACTTTTGCCTTGGACTTTATCCATAGCAACCGAGAAATTTTTAAGATTGTGGACTTGGATGAGGCGTGGAGTTTTCTTCAAGTGGCACAAGGGAAAACATTATCGAATAAGCTTGTTCGTGCTGGGCGGGCTATGAATGCCGGGGTTTACTTTGTCACGCAAAATAGTGACGATTTACTGGATGAACGCTTGAAGAATAATATCGGATTGAAGTTTGCGTTTCGTAGTACCGATATTCATGAAATTAAGAAAACCTTGGAATTTTTTGGATTGAATCAAGAAGATGAAAGCAATCAAAAACGCCTACGAGATTTGGAAAACGGCCAATGCTTGATGCAAGATTTGTATGGAAGAGTTGGCGTAGTTCAAGTTCACCCTGTCTTTGAAGAACTCTTCCATGCCTTTGATACCCGTCCACCTGTTCAAGAGAGAATGGAGTGAGGAGATGAGAAAGAAACTTTTTTGGATTGCAGGAATAATCGCAATCAGTCTCTGTGTCATGTTACTTCTTCTCAGTCTGATTGGAACGGTGGCCGAGGCAACGGGTCTGGTTGATGATACAGTTGAAGCCGGAAATCTTTATTCTCAATATTCACTGAACAACTATCAACTAGATTTCTTTGTGGATAGCTCTTGGGATTGGCTGCCTTGGAATTGGGGTGATGGTCTAGGCAAGAGCGTGATGTATGGTCTTTATGCCATTACGAATTTCATTTGGACCGTGAGCTTGTATTTATCAAACGCCACAGGCTACGTTGTTCAAGAAGCTTATAAGTTGGATTTCATTTCGGATACGGCTGAGAGTATTGGGAAAAACATTCAAACCTTAGCTGGCATTACCGAAAATGGACTCCAGACCACGGGCTTTTACTTTGGGTTTCTACTATTGATGATTTTAGCTCTAGGGGGGTATGTGGCGTATACAGGTCTACTCAAACGAGAAACTACCAAAGCAGTTCGAGCCGTATTAAATTTTATGATGATCTTTCTACTTTCGGGTTCATTCATTGCGTATGCGCCCACCTATATCACAAAAATCAATGACTTTAGTTCAGATGTTAGTGAAGCGGCTCTTAGCCTTGGAACCGAGATCGTTGTACCCAATTCGGAAAGCCAAGGAAAAGATAGTGTGGATTTGATTCGAGATAGCTTGTTTTCGATTCAAGTCCAACAACCCTGGTTACTCTTACAATTTGATGATTCTAATATAGAAGAAATTGGCGAAGATCGGGTCAATAAGATTCTATCCGTGAGTCCGGATGAAAATAAGGGCAAGGATCGGGAAGAAGCGGTCAAAGCCGAGATTGAAGACAATGACAATGCGAATCTCAGTATTACCAAGACCATGAACCGCTTAGGGACCGTGGTCTTTTTGGTGTTGTTCAATATCGGGATTTCCTTCTTTGTTTTTCTTCTAACTGGGATTATGTTGTTTTCGCAAATTCTCTTCATTATCTTTGCGATGTTTCTTCCTATCAGTTTCTTATTGTCCATGTTGCCGACTTATGAGAGTTTGGGCAAGAAGGCGATTATTCGCTTATTCAATACGATTATGATGCGAGCGGGAGTCACGCTGGTAATCACAACGGCTTTTAGTATTTCTACGATGTTTTTCAATATTTCGGCTAACTATCCATTTTTCATGGTTGCTTTTCTGCAAATTGTGACCTTTTCCGGCATCTATTTCAAATTGGGCGATATTATGAGCATGTTCAACCTTCAAAGTAGTGATAGTCAGTCAATGGGAAGACGTGTTATGCGAAAACCGCAAATGTTGATGAACCGTAAATTGCGGCAACTCAGTCGAAATGTGGGACGAACTTTGGCTTTTGGTGGTGGTGCAGCAGTTGGAAATAAGTTGGCAAAGGAACAATCAAAATCCAAATTTAAGCCATCCGGTTCTGCTCTACGAAAGAATTCACGATTACCTACCGATCACGAGCTACCATCTGACTTGAATAAGGAAAATCCAATTTCAAATAATAAGAAACAATCTCGAATGAACTTGGCCGGGAGAAAAGTCGGCAAAGTTTTGGATACCCAAGCTTTGGTGAAAGATAAGACTAAACAAGTAAAGGATCAGGTACGGAATACACCAACGAATTTGAAATACAATCTCCATAAAGGAATCGAAAAGACGAAAAAAGCACCAAAAGAATTCAAGCGCGGACTGGTCCAAGAAAAAGCAAATCGAGCGGAGTTGCGAGAAAAACAACGACAACGTAGAGATGAAAAAATGGCTGAAAAACGAAAAGTTTTGGGCAAAGCAAATCACCAAAGAGAAAGAAGGACGAATGTTTCGATAGACAAAGTAACTCAGCCTCAAAAAGATAGGACGACGAAAAAAGAAGCACCAAAGCGGATTGTGAGAGTAAATTCGAATCCCGAAATCAAACGAAACCTAACTAGTCAAGAAATCATTTCAAAAGGGAAAATCCAATCAGCAAGTAAGAAAAATTCTTTCCAACAAGTGAAACAGAGGTCCACTCTGCCAAAGCGGACCAATCAAAAAGTACAAAAAAGAATGACCTCTCGTCCAAAACCAAGGTCGGGTGAGAAAAAATGAACGTAAAGAAATTGAGTATTATTTCGTTAACTTTCCTGGCCATCTCTTTTATGGGCATCTTGATGTGTGTGGGTTTGTTGTTTGGTGAAGACAGCGAAGGAAGTGGCAGTTCAGGTGCTTCTCCTGGGGGAACTAGTGTCTCAGAAGAAGTTTTGAAACACCGTGTAATGGTAGAAAAGTATGCCAAAGAATCGGATATAGCAGAGTATGTCCCGATTCTTTTGGCGATTATTCAAGTGGAATCTGGTGGCACAATGGAAGATGTCATGCAGAGTTCGGAGTCAGCCGGCTTACCACCGAATTCATTAAGTACCGAGGCATCCATCAAACAAGGATGTCTTTATTTTGCGTCTTTAGTTAAGCGCTCCAAAGAGCTAGGGTGTGATCAAGATAGTATCATTCAGGCCTATAACTATGGTGGCGGGTATCTAGATTATGTCGCGAAAAACGGGAAGAAGCATAGTTTTGCTTTAGCTGAATCTTTTTCAAAGGAAAAATCGGGCGGTCAAAAAGTCGATTACCCTAATCCCATCGCGATTAAGGAAAATGGTGGATGGCGCTATAACTATGGCAATATGTTTTATTGCTTATTGGTGAAGCAATACCTAACTACAACACAGTTTGATGATAAAACAGTCCAAGGAATTTTTGACGAGGCCTTTAAGTATGAAGGAACGGCCTATGTATTTGGTGGCTCAAGTCCCGAAACAGGTTTTGATTGTAGTGGCTTGACCCAATGGTGTTACGCCAAAGTTGGTTTGAAACTTCCTCGGGTGGCTCAGGATCAATATGATGCCATGACTCATATTGATTTAAAAGATGCCAAACCAGGTGATTTAATTTTCTTTCATTCAACTTATGATGCCGGTACGTATGTGACTCATGTGGGTATTTATGCAGGAGAGAATCGTATGTATCATGCAGGAGATCCAGTGGGATGGACGAATCTAACAGAAAACTATTGGCAGCAGCACCTTATCGGAGCTGGCCGATACAAATAAGAGAAAAGAGGAAAAAGAATGAAGATAAAAATTGAACGGAATCAAAAGGAAAAGAGCCCAAAAAAGAAAAAAGAACGAGTTGTATCCGTGGGTAAGCATCGAAAAATGGTGCTTGCCCTTTGGCTTTTATTGTCTTGTAGTCTTGCTTTTGGCGTTTATAAAAATTTCACCGCCATTGATCAACATACAACTCATGAAAAAGTGGTTATAAAAGAGAAGGTAGTGAATACTTCTGGCGTTGAAAGTTTTACAGAGGATTTTGCGAAAGAATATTTTTCATGGAAAAATAACAAAGAAGCAATTGAAAAGAGAATGAGTAATCTCGAACAGTACCTTACAGAAAACGGTCTCGCTTTAATCCAAGATATGGTTCGAGCAGATATTCCCACGAGTTCCGAAGTTCAATCTGTAAAAATTCTAGATGTTGAAAAACACTCGGAAGAATTTGTCGTTTCATTTTTAGTGGAGCAACATATTACAGAGGGAAAAAAGACACAATCAATTTCTTCTGCATATCGAGTGACAGTCTTTGAAGATGAAAAAGGGAATCGTATTGTAACGAACCTTCCTACCATGATTGCAAAACCAGAAAAGGCACAACATGAAGAAAAACAAGTAGAAAGCGATTCAGAAATTGATACCAAAACAACAGAAGAAATCACTGAATTTCTAGAGACATTTTTCAAGCTTTATCCGACCGCATCAGAAAAGGAATTAGAATATTATGTTGAAAATGAAGCGATGCGACCAATCAATAAAATTCTAAAATTTGTAGAATTAGAGAACCTAGTTTTTGAGAAAACAGATAAAAATATACAAGTGGTAGTTGATGTGAAATATCTTGATAATTTGTCAAAAATAACAAGCATATTTGAGTACAGTTTGAGATTACGAGAAAATGGGAATTGGACAATTATTGATTCTGAATAGTGATTTTTTATGAACAATTCACAATCAGATGAGAAAATATCCCAGGACATAACTTGATGACCCGGGATATTTTTCTTTTAGTAGTAAAAAGTAAACGTTGTAATAGGAAGGTACAAGACTAGGTATTAATTGATTAATAAAGCATATTTCATTTTTTAGTGCGCATAAAGTAATAGCCTGAAAAACATGCAGTTAGTAGAAGAGGAATCACCGTTGAAGCACCAGCTAAGAGACTGATAGTCAATTCAGTAATGAAAACTTTAGAATTTATAACAGTGGAGTGGGGATAATTAAGATCGTAGAACCAAAAAAATAGTGCCAGATTATTCACGATAAAAGCAAAAAACAATGTGTGAATACTAGAACTTAATAATTCTGTAGCTACTTTCATCCCTGAAGCAATCAATTTATGACGATTCTCGAATTTGGTTTGGTTATGAAGCTCATACATGCTGCTTGTGATGGCAATGCTTGCATCGATGATAGCACCAGACATGGACAAAATAACTACAGCAGATACTATTTCTTCAAAGGGCATCTTGGCTGTTAAATTTAATGCAGAAATTTCTTCAATTTCCTCTGAACTAAATCCAGCGATATTTAGATTTTTACTAATTGTAGGAATTATCAAGATTATTAAAGTAAAAGTAATTATCACGCAAAGAAATGCTGATTTCGTTTTTGTGGTGTAACCATTCACAAAAAATAAAATAACACCAGACGAGGCGGAGAGTGAAATCAAAAGAGCTGGAGTCAAGGATACACCGAATCTAAGAGAAAGCGAAAATCCTAGAAAAAATCCAAAACTCATGAAAAGACCTATTAACAAATAAAAGGAAGATTTTCCCAAGATAATAAAAGACATAATACATAGTATTAGAAAAAAATAAGAACATTCATTATTGAATCCCTTCTTTCCAAAGAACACAGAGGAGACTAGCTGGCACAGATAATAAGATAACAAATGCTCCGCAAAATGCACGAAGGATTTCTAAAGAAAGATGCATTTCTAGAGTTGCTGCCAAGGACCAGCCATTATTAAGATAAAAAATTATCATGGGTAAAGAACCACTGAGGTAGGCAAACATTAATACATTAATCATAGAAGGAGTAACATCTTTAGCGATACGTCGTCCTGAAGCAACTAACTCCAAGGTAGTAATAGTCGGTTTTTGTCTAATCAGTTCCTTTAGAGGAGTTACTAATGTGACAATCATGTCCACCCCCGCTCCGATACCACCAAATATTAGGCTTGAATAGAAGACACCCAAATAAGGGCATGTTAGAAATTGCATTTCCTCAAACCGAATTCCTTTATTTCCCATAAATTTAAGCGCAGTAAAACAAATCAGAAATCCCAAAAGGACAATGATATAAGTTGCTGCTATCAAATCGAATCGAAAAGCGTGAATACCATAATTAGATAGAAAAGTCACAATAATAGATAAAGCTGCATAAATAATGATGACGAATAGTGTTGGGATGCTAGGATAAACAATTTCAAATCTAAGAGACAACAAAAGCAAGAGCAGATTGATGCATAACCCTATGAAAGCTCTAAGCCCTGAGGTTTTTCCAACTAACAATAGAATGAGTAGAAAAACTGTAACTATTGAAAAAGCTAGTCCATCGCGTTTTTCGCTAATAACGGTGGATAAATCTTCGTTCAACAATACTTGATCCTTAATCCTTAAATGAGTTGTTAAGCCAGTGACAGATTGATTGTCAATAGTAAGTTTAAGGAATTCTCCATTTTTATTAAGTATTTTCCCTTCGATAACTTTGTATCCGTCTTCTTATTTGATTTTTGAAATCTCCATAATAGGATTTTGGTAAAATTTAGCGCTTTTATGTTGAACTTGGTAACCTATCATCAAAATCATCGGAAGAAAGATTATAAAAATTAGCATCTTTTTCTTCAATATTTCCTTCTCCTGTTCTTTTAATTTTTCCGGTTCACTATACACCTTGCTAAATGAGCTTTCAAATGACTGTTTGTTCATGTGAATTATTTTTCATGTTATTTATTGTTGACAACAGAAATTTTTACTGATAAGGTGTCAATGTTAAATCGGAACCTTTACGATTTATATTGAGTAAATCAAAATAAGAAGGAGCGCAAATGGATATGGCAAAGAAATCGAAAATAGCTAAGGCGAAGAAACAAATGGCGATGATTGAAAAATATGCAGAAAAACGTCAGGAATTAAAGGCTGCAGGAGATTATGCAGGGCTTGCTAAATTGCCAAAAGCTTCAAACCCAACTCGTTTGAAGCTTCGTGATCAGACGGATGGTCGCCCAAGAGGTTATATGCGAAAGTTTGGTATGTCTCGTATCAAGTTTAGGGAACTTGCCCATCAAGGTTTGATTCCTGGAGTAAAAAAAGCGAGTTGGTAATTTTCATTTTATGAGGAGGAAGTATCATGGCAGTACCGGCAAGAAAAACATCTAAGACGAAGAAAAGATTAAGAAGAACTCACCAAGCCGTAGTAAAACCAGAGATTTCATTTGACGAAATGAATGGGGACTATAGACGCTGCCATCATGTATCTTTGAAGGGTTACTACAAAGGAAAGCAAGTAATTAAGCGAGCTCCAAAATAGTTTATAGATAACTTTTAGGAGGGATTCAAAATGGAAATTCTTTACCCACCTTTAGTTGAACAAGGGTTGAAGTATTATCTTGAAACAACCAAACAATCACTAGATAAAAGTACTTTTTATCGTTCAATGGTTGAAAAAGGAATCATTACCGAAACTGGTTTGCCAACTCAGCATGCAATCGAAAATGGATTAGTCAAAGATTACTATGAGGACGAAGGATTGTCATTTGATGAGTTCTTAAAAATCTATCCAGTTTTTGAAGAGTATGACGAAAAGTTATTTCAACGTATCGATGGTTATTGGGAGATACCCATCGAGATGAAAGAAAATTTAGTTTCGCAGTTGGAATCTGGGGAGTTGCCTTACGAAGATACTCAACAGATTGAAACTTATCTTGAAGATCGATAATCAATGAAGGAGGGAAATCTATGCGTCAAAATATTATTTTAGAATGCGTAGAAACAGGGGAACGCCTGTATCTTACCAGTAAAAATAAACGGAATAATCCGGAACGATTAGAGTTAAAAAAATATTCACCAAAACTGCGACGACGGGCAATTTTTAAAGAAGTCAAATAGGGAAACAGTAAGAAGGTGACAAAATGGGCATACCAGTTACTATCGTCTCTGGTTTTTTGGGGTCCGGAAAAACGACATTAATCAATCAGGCTTTGCAAGTTTCACCTTATCCAAAGGAAGAAATTGTCATAATTGAAAATGAATTTGGTGAGGTTGGAATTGATCACGAATTATTGGTTCACAGTGAGGAACGGGTCTTACAACTAAATAATGGTTGTATGTGTTGCAGTCTGCGCAGTGATTTATTAGCAATATTGGCTTCTTTACTGGAAGTTGTCGAAGAACGTCAACAACTGATCTCGCAAATAATCATTGAAACTACAGGAATCGCAGATCCGCAACCAATTGTTCAAACGCTTTTAGCGGCACCTCGACTAAGAGGAAACGTATATATTGATAGCTTATTGACTGTTTGTGATAGTGAAAACTTTGAACTGATTGAAAGAGAGCCGCAAGCTCTTAAGCAACTTGTAATGGCAGATCGTATTTTTGTGTCGGAAAAACAAAACACGAATTTGCCTAAACAAGAAATTTATCAGAGAAAAATTAAAAACATCAATCCTTTGGCTGATATTAGGACTTTTACACAGAATGATTTAATTCAAAAAGAGGATTTTTTTAATTTGGAAAAGTTCAATCAGCCCTTAATTCTTGAAAATGATTCATCAAAAAATAGTCATGAAGGTGAGCATCATCATCATCACCATCACCATCATCAAGAACATGATTTTCAATCAATCCTCTTAACTTCAGACCAAGAACTCAACAAGAATTTTTTACTCCAATGGATTGACTGGATGATTTTTACCAATCAAGGAAAATTGTACCGTTTTAAAGGATTAATCTCCTTGCAAGAGCATGACTTTGTAGTCGCCATGCAAGGAGTCAATGAACAGGTTAACTTTCAATATACTACTCAAAAAAAAGACCAAACCACGATTATCCTAATCGGAAAAAAATTGGATGAAAAAATGATCAAACTGAGTTTTGATAAATTAATTTCTGAAAGTAAATCACGGTAAGAAATGACTGGAGGTGGTTTGTAATGGAGAAAATGGATTTATCTAGCGCACATCGGCGACTTAAAAGCCCGAATATCAAAACTAGAAAACGGGCATTAAAAATTATCAAGGAATATAAACGAAATAAGATGAAGAAGTCAGCGTAAGTGGGGAAGGAAACAGAATGAAGAAAATTAGTGTAGGGCTTTTCGCGGTAGTAGCTTTAGGATTATTGGGAGCTTGCTCCAGTAACAATGATGGAAAAGTTTCAAATGATAAAGATGGAAAATTGGAGATTGTAACGACATTTTATCCAATGTATGATTTCACCAAAAATATCGTCGGGGATGAAGCAAATGTGAAGCTAATGATTCCAGCTAGTTCAGAGCCTCATGACTATGAGCCTTCTGCTAAGGATATGGCAGAAGCTCACGATGCAGATGTTTTTGTTTATCATAATGAAAACATGGAAACATGGGTACCAAAGGCTCAGGAAAGTTGGGAGAAAGGTACACCAAATGTAGTAGAAGGTACCAAAGACATGATTCTGTTACCTGGTGGTGAAGAAGAGGAGCATGATCATGAGGAAGGAGGCCATCACCACGAACTCGACCCCCATACATGGGTTTCACCTAAAATGGCGATAAAAGAAGTTTCGAATATCAAGGATCAGTTAGTTAAGTATTACCCCAAAAAGGCCAAGGTATTTGAGACAAATGCCGAAAAATATTTGACCAAATTGAAACAGTTGGATGCTGACTACACTGCTAGTCTTAAGGATGCGAAACAAAAAAGCTTTGTAACTCAACATGCTGCTTTTGGTTATTTGGCTTTAGACTATGGCTTGACACAAGTTCCTATTGCTGGATTAACACCAGAACAAGAGCCTACTTCTAGTCGATTAGCCGAATTAAAAGAATATGTACAAAAGAATGGGATTAATTACATTTACTTTGAAAAAAATGCTAATGATAAAATTGCGAAAACGCTAGCGAATGAAGCAAACGTAAAAATGGAAGTATTAAATCCACTTGAAAGCTTGACAAAAAAACAAATGGATAATGGGGAAGATTATGTTTCAGTGATGGGAGATAATTTAAAAGCGTTAGAGAAAACCACAACAGTTGCCGGTAAAGAAGTAGCACCAGAGAAGGAAGCGAAGGACGAAAAGACAGTTGCTAACGGTTACTTTGAAGACGCTGATGTGAAGGATCGCGAACTAAGTGATTATGCAGGTGACTGGCAATCTGTTTACCCTTTATTAAAAGATGGAAGTCTGGATGCAGTCTTTGATTACAAAGCAAAAATTAACAAAGACATGACGGCAGAGGAATACAAAGAATATTACACTACCGGCTATCAGACAGATGTTGAGGCCATTAACATTGAAGGAAACACCATGGATTTTGTAGTCAAGGGAGAACACCATAAATATACCTACAAGTATGTTGGATACAAAATTTTGACTTATGAAAAAGGGAATCGCGGTGTGCGCTTTAATTTTGAAACAGAAGACGCTGAGGCTGGTCGCTTTAAGTATGTGCAGTTTAGTGATCACGGAATTGCACCAAGTAAGGCAGCCCACTTCCATATTTTCTTTGGCGGGGAGAGTCAAGAAAAACTTTACAATGAATTGCATAACTGGCCTACTTTTTATCCGGCTTCATTGTCTGAACATGAAATTGCGCAAGAAATGATGGCTCATTAAAATTATTTTGGAGGAAATCACGTGGTAAGAGAAGCCTTATTGTCCATGGACCCCAAGAATATTGAGGCTTATCAACGGTATCGCCTTGCAAAGCAAATGCGATTGAGCGGGAGTACGTTAGCTGATATTGCTATCACCTTAAAAGTCAGTATCGATACGGTCTCTAGAGGATTAAAACAAGATCCCGACTGTCGCTTTATCAAGGTCAATACAGGGAGAAGTAGGCGTTTAGCAAAACGGCAAAATAACCTGACCAATTAATTGATAACACCAGAGCAGATCAGTTTTTT
>OBWW01000744.1_pt1 | contig 20172 bp, 16 predicted proteins | sample 1538091 | NCBI WGS metagenome assembly OBWW01 (sample SAMEA2580125, study PRJEB22360) | human gut metagenome | biome: human gut; feature: human-associated habitat; material: faeces | place: Denmark | collected 2008/2010 | reverse complement strand
GCACTGCCGACTGAATAACACATCCCCGTCAATACGGTTCTTGCTGCACGCTTACTTATCGCGTTGAAAGCCTGCTGGAACAGGCAGTGAAGTGGCACACTGAATTTGGCCACCTGAACAGAGGTGATATGCTCACCTCAGAACAATACAGGTGCTCCAATGAAAAAAAGAAATTTCAGCGCAGAGTTTAAACGCGAATCCGCTCAACTGGTTGTTGACCAGAACTACACGGTGGCAGATGCCGTCAAAGCTATGGATGTCGGCTTTTCCACAATGACAAGATGGGTCAAACAACTGCGTGATGAGCGTCAAGGCAAAACACCAAAAGCCTCTCCGATAACACCAGAACAAATCGAAATACGTGAGCTGAGGAAAAAGCTACAACGCATTGAAATGGAGAATGAAATATTAAAAAAGGCTACCGCGCTCTTGATGTCAGACTCCCTGAACAGTTCTCGATAATCGGGAAACTCAGAGCACATTATCCTGTGGTCACACTCTGCCATGTGTTCGGGGTTCATCGCAGCCGCTACAGATACTGGAAAAACCGTCCTGAAAAACCAGACGGCAGACGGGCTGTATTACGCAGTCAGGTACTTGAGCTACATGGTATCAGCCACGGTTCGGCCGGAGCAAGAAGCATCGCCACAATGGCAACCCGGAGAGGCAACCAGATGGGACGCTGGCTTGCTGGCAGGCTCATGAAAGAGCTGGGGCTGGTCAGCTGTCAGCAGCCGACTCACCGGTATAAACGTGGTGGTCATGAACATGTTACTATCCCTAACTACCTTGAACGGCAGTTCGCCGTGACCGAGCCAAATCAGGTGTGGTGTCAGCCCGGTTCCTGTCTCTTCAGGAAAAACGAGCCGTTACCGACTTAACCGGGGGTGGGGATCGTGCTGCAAATAGTGCACTTCACATCATCGCTATCGGACGTTTACGAACTGACGATAAAACTAAGGAATATGTCGCCAGACGAGTAGCCGAAGGACATACAAAAATGGAAGCAATACGCTGCCTGAAGCGCTATATCTCACGCGAAGTTTATACATTACTACGAAATCAAAACAGGCATGTTAACAGCATCCCGATAACGTCTTGACTCTTAGAAGGGCGACCAAGGCTGGCAATATCAGATGCCACGATGGCAGCAGTGGCTAAAGAGTAATGGTATAACCCAGAGCATGTCACGTAAGGGAAATTGCCTTGATAATGCCGCAATAGAGAGCTTCTTCGGGACGTTGAAAGCTGAATGCTATTACCTTAATGAGGACAACAGCGTGGAAGAGTTAAAACGATACATCATCAGCTATATTGATTATTACAACAATCTGAGAATAAAAGAAAACTTGGAGGCCTTAGTCCGGTAGAATACCGACTAAGGCAAGCTGCATAGGGTTGTCCAAGATCTGGGGCGCAGATCATTATTTGGTGGACACCACTTTGTCTAATTCGTCAGATTCTGACCAGACGGTTCAGGCTGTACGCTTACCTTTTATCATCAAATCTTTTGATTACAACAGTCAAAAATATCAGGTTACCGAACGGCACTACTTCAACAATAATTATATTTTACTGTTCATTAAATTAATGATAAGGATTTTTATGCTAGAAAGAATAAATGTGATATTTACCAGACTGACAGACCATCATGATACTGGCCTTCTGTTGCTAAGACTAACGTTTGGTATATTGATGCTTTTCCATGGGGTAGCCAAAATAGAGCATGGTGTTAACTGGATTGTTTCCATTCTGCAGGCTGTTGGCTTACCTGGATTTATCGCTTATGGTGTGTATATTGGTGAAGTTGTGGCGCCAGTGCTTATTATTCTGGGTATATTTACTAGGCCAGCTGCACTGATTTATGCACTGACACTACTTGTAGCCACTCTTTTGGTTGGAACAGGGAAGTTTTTTACACTAACGGAAGTGGGGGCATGGGGGCTTGAAAACGAAATGCTGTATTTCATGGGAGGTATTGTCATTATGTTACTCGGTGCGGGACGATATTCTGTATCAACCAGAACATCCATGAGATAAATGTTTTCGTCAGGGCGCGAATAGCACCGCCCTGAACCTCGGTAATAGAAAGAGCTGGTTCTCTAGCAATGAAAGCTACCTCAGTTTGTATGGCGAAACAAGAAATAAAACGAAAGTGAGATCATGAGCCTGTATATAGATTTGTGTAATTGCCTGATTTTGATATGTTCAATCCAGCCTCAAAAGAAGGTTAATTTATGGACGAAAAACAGTTACAGGCTCTGGCTAATGAACTGGCCAAAAAACTCAAAACCCCTGAAGACCTCAGCCAGTTTGATCGGCTGCTGAAAAAGCTCAGCGTTGAAGCCGCTCTCAATGCAGAAATGACACACTATCTTGGATATAAGAAAAATCAGTCCAGACCGGGAACCAACTCCCGCAACGGTTATTCCACAAAGACCGTTATCACGGGCGATGATCCACTGGTTGCCACTGCCGCAGTCGCCATCATGGGAGACGCAGGAACCTTTCGTTCAGAGCGGGAGTTCACTGCCTACATCGGCCTTGTGCCTAAACAAACGGATACAGGCGGCAGGATTCGGCTCCGGGTCAGTAAACGCAGTGATTGCCTATCTGAGGACATTGTTTATCCACGGAGCAAAGGCAGCGGCGCTGCTGACTAAAGAACCCAATCCGTGGGTTACTGAGCTGATAATAAATATCTTCCGGCATAGCCGGAGGTTTTTCAAATGCGCCTGTAAGGCTCTCTTACCAGCCGCGCCCTAACAGGCGCACACGATCTGACATTTGCATCCAACTTCGTTACTTACGGCCCGTAAACGGGCTGCCCGGATAGGGAATCGATAACTGCTCTCCCATTTTATCCTCTTCAAGCTGGTGCTTTATGTAATCCTGTATCTTCGCCGTGTTCTTACCCACCATATCGACGCAGTACCCTCTCCCTGTTCCTGTATTTGAATTTCAAATTTCCAAACTGTTCGTAAAGCATCAGACTGCTTTTCCATTTCAGGCACATAATTCTCCAGCGGTAAATGGTGGTGTGATCGACATTCACGCCGCGTTCGGCCAGCATCTCCTGCAGTTCACGGTGACTGATGTTATATTTGCAGTACCAGCGTACCGCCCACAGGATAATATCGCGCTGAAAATGCCGGCCTTTGAATGGGTTAAATATGATAATGAAAATTGTTATCATCAAATACAGATATCTGAATCTGGCATTAAATTCTAATTAAAATGCTTTAAAAAGAGCCAGAACACACTAATAACGGTACACCGTTAGTTAGTCGTGAGCAGTGTCATCAATTTACCTTATGGATAAAGGAGAGATGACGCATGAGTACGCATACCGCCGCTCAACACCACGCTTCAACTGACCGGCCAGAACCGGTTGAGTCAGCGAATTTTTCCCGGTTTTCCGCCCTTTTAGTTGGCCTGTGCTGCCTGCTTCCGCTTAATATACTCGCCGAAGAGAACGAAGAGCAGGAGAAAAAGCGCACGGATAGTGGTTATCAGGATCTGTTGATCGTTACCGGCGAAAAAACCACCCGTTCGCTACTCGATACCGGCTCCAGCGTTGAAGTATTCGATAGCCGACGGTTCGACAGCATGCCGGGAGCTGAAACCGTCTCTGACCTGATGCGCATGACTGCCAACACCGTTGATATCGGTATCGGTAACAATCTGCCAACCGTACGCGGGGTCGATGGCTCCGGGCCGAGCACCGGAGGCGCAGCGTTTCTCAGTGGTACCCGTCCGCGCCTGGTGCTTTCTCTTGATGGTCGCCCGCTGACCTACAACGAACAGGCCTATGGCCCGCAGTCGCTGTGGGATATGGAACGGGTGGAAATTTTTCGCGGACCACAGAGCTATATTCAAGGCCGTAACGCCATTGCCGGGGCCATCGTGATGACATCAAAAGACCCGGATTTTGACTGGGAGAGCGCCTTCAAAGGCGGCGCGGGTAATCAACATTCATCCCAGCTTGCCGCGATGGTCAACGCTCCGCTGATTGAAGAACAACTGGCCTTCCGCGCCAGCGTTGATCGCCAGCGGCGGCGCAGCGATATCGATTTACCAGCCTACGATCCAGTCGGCGATCCGAGCGAAGTACAAACCACCGTCGCTCGCGCGAAGCTGCTGTTCAACCCGTCAGGCCTGCGCAATCTCACCACCAAACTCACCTTCAACCACTCCGATAGCGGAGCTCCACAAGGCGAAAGTCTTAACCCTATGCCGCACCCGACCAGCTCCCGTTACGACTGGCGGCGGGCGGTGTTTAAAAGCAACGTCAATAGCGGTATATGGGATCTTGCCTATGAAGGCGATGACGGCCTGCGGCTGGAAAACCGCTTGATTTACACTGGGTTCCACATTAACCGCTACGTCGCCGACGGCCTGCCAAAAGCCAAAATCGATGGTTCTGAAGTGCACGTCGAACCCGTCGTGCACTTCGGCAATAGCGACAGCCGCCTGCGGGGCTTTGCCGGATTACGCTATTTCGACGCCTCACAGGATGAGTCGATCTATATCTTTGGCGGTTCCACCTTCACCGATGATACCCGCACCAGTTCAGCCTACGGCGAACTGACCTGGGCGGTCACGCCGCAGGTGGATATTACGACCTCCACCCGCCTTGAGCGCGAGCACCGCAAACGTCTCGGCGGCAGTCAGCGCGTGCACATTGATTTTGACGAAACTTACAACGTTTTTTTACCGAAACTGGACGTCGCATGGAAACCGGAAGCCAATCAAACTTGGGGCGCACGCGTTGCACGAGGCTATAACGCCGGCGGCGCGGGGGTCACACTGAGCGCACCGATCACCAGCTACACCTATGATCCGGAATATGTCCGGAGCTACGAGCTTTATACTCGCCATGCCCTGAACGATGGCAATGTAGTCTTAACTGGCAACCTTTTCTACAACGACTACAAAGATATGCAGCTCCCCTATTACCTTGCCGCCAATTCTGCGGTAATCCGTAATGCCGATAAGGTTGAAACCATGGGCGCAGAAGTGGGAGCCACCTGGACACCGCATTGGAATCTGGAGCTTTCCGGCAATATCGGTTTACTGAAAACCAAAATTGCCGAATTCCCTGGCAGCGGCGTTGAAGGTCACTATCTGGCCCGCGCTCCTGCGTATACCGCCAACTTCGGTGCCGCCTGGCAGGTTGCCAGCGGCTGGGAACTGAGCGGCAACGTTGCCTTCTCCGATTCCTACTACTCCGCCTACGACAACGACTCACGTGGTCGTATCGGCTCTTATTGGTCGGCAAATGCGCAACTGGCTTACACCTTTATGTACGGCCGGGCGACGCTGTTCGCGCAAAACCTATTTGATTCCAACCGCAAGGTGATGGTCAGAGGCAACGATGTTTATACCGCCACTCAGCAGCGCTCACGCCTGATTGGTGCCGCCGTGGAATTACGCTTTTAATGAAAACATTAACTGGAGAGAACAAGATGTCTGGGATCCACTTTCACTTATTTGCCGCTTCGCTTATCGCGGTAGCTTCGTTTACTCAGGCGCAGGAGATGCTTATCAAGCCGGAAGATATTCATCGCGCCGCCGTCGCGCCAGCGGTGGTTGAGCTGGCCTGGAGTGCAAAACAAAATGCCGTGTTTGTCAGTTCGCCGGACTGGAAGGATGAGAAAAAATCGACCGTTCTGCGCCTTAATCCGCAAACTCTGGAAACGCAGGCCACCATCTCTACTGATGTCAAAGGTTTTGGCGTCGCACTGGACGATGAGAATAATCGTCTCTATTTGACCGAAGGCTTCAACGGCAGCGTGGGGATTGTTGATACCGCCACCAACCGCAGTCTCGGGTCAATCAAATTACAGGAGAAGGTCAATATCGAGTCAGCCTGGCGTAAAGCAGGCATGACCGGTGAACACCTTGATTTTATGCTTTCTGAACTTAAACGTTTTAAAATCAGCGAAGGCTATCTGTATAAATTCCGCGAGGCGCGGTTCGATGCCCGGACCGGGCGTCTGTTCCTGCCCGGCCTCGGTTACGGCGTGGACAGCGTGCTTTACGTGGTGAATACCCGCACCGGTAAACTGGAGAAAACCCTTCCCGGATTCGGTTTCTATGCCGTCGGTATCGCAATTGATGAAAAAGGACGCCGTGTATTTGTTTCAAATATGCAGGGGCAGCTTTTTTCCGTCAATGCCGATACACTGGAAATAACCAGTAAGCATGAGATCCAGGCCGATCAGCTACTGAATCTGGTTTATGACCGCAAAAACGATCGGATTCTGGGTGTTGATCAGGGAATCGATCGTGACAAGTACCGCAACTATCATCTGAAAGAAACCTATACTCGCCGCAGCAGCGGGCATCGCCTGTTCGCTCTGAACGCTCAGGACGGCAAACTTCTGGCCAGCATCGAGACCAAAGATGTACCGATTTCCCTGCTGCTGGATGAAGATAGCGAAAGGATTTACGTCACCAATCGCGGTGGCATTCGAGTGGAGAAAGGCGTGGGCTCGCTTTCCGTCTTTGAGAGTAAAACACTGGCTCATCTGCAAACCCTCCCGCTGCTTCCACACCCAAACAGTCTGGCACTGGATAGCAAAGCGCACGCGCTGTTTGTCACCGTGAAAAACGACGGTGCGGCGGCAAAAGCCAATAACAACGAGAGCGTCGTGCGCATTCCTCTGCACTGACAGTTGATTCTTAGAACGTTGAGGCCCGGTTTGCTGTCGGGCCTTTTATTGTGCACAATAAAAAACGATATCACTATCGGGTTTTCGATCAGTTAAATCAGTACAGAAGCCTCACCCTCCGTAATGTGATAATGAATCAAGAATATAGTCCGGTCCCGTCACATCCTGGAAACCGTCCTCATTCTCATCATCACTGTACTCAATCTCATCAGATTCATGGTCTGTTAACCGGTCATGGTCATACTCGCTGTATCCGCAGAAACCACAGCCTTCTTCAGCATAAATATGACGAACCTGACAACGGAAACGCGCAGACAGAACACACAAAACCGCTGCTGACGACGGACTCTACGGGGTCTCAAACGTCACTGACAGCGCTGCTGCATCCCAGTCATCAAGACAGTGAAAACCACTGCTGTTCGGCCATTTCACACCATAACGGCACTGATAAAGGTGATATGTATTGTTACCGGGGGCAAACGCCTGCCAGCTCTCCTGCCGCCAGATGACCTCCGGTGTTTTCCATAAACAGCCGTTAAAACCGTGTAATTCAGCCGCAAGACAGGTCGGTAACAGAGTCCGCATATCCGTTTCACCGTATGAGGTCAGTCCCGGTAACGGCGGAAAAGACAGCGGTTTTTATGGGGTTCAGTATCCCTGCACAGCCGACCAGCAACAGATGCAGACTCTCGACAATCGCCGTCTGCCAGGCGGGTATCCCGTCATCCGCATATATCCAGTGTCTGAGTGCCGGCATATCTACATTGTGTAAAGTAATGTCAAGTCAATCGGGTAGCAGTGTTGTATTACTGAATCACCGCCCCCTAAGAACAGTACGTGCCTGTTTCCCCGGAATACGGCTCAAGCGTAAGCACTGCATCAACTCGCCGTATGATGTGATGAACCTGCCACTGGGAATCAGCTGTAATCCTCCACCACATATGGGGCATCGGCCCCCCTATTTAAATCAAATTTGGATGAGCTTTTCCCACCTTCTTCTACCCATATAGCCAACAGTTCCCCTTGCGGTTAACCTGCCTCACGAGACAACGATACGGGCTTACTATGTTCCACCAGAATAACAACTGTTAATTGGACTCTGCCAACAACACTGGTAATATATTGTTCGTGCCCCTCTGACAAACCGACGATTCAGCCGTTCACATATGTTAGTCATGCTACCGAGCCAGAACCTTCTCCGTCTGATGCAGGTAGATTACATGTAACCTCACGGCCTCATGCGATCCAAAAACGACACTGATTAGTAAATCAATACTCCTAATCTTAATTTTTGCTACGTTATTTCGTTTTCTCCACCATTAGTATTTATAATGTTCGTCCCTTTCTCTTGGTTTGATTAGCATGATTGTTATAATCTCTATGTTACGGCTTTTAAGTATTGAAAATATAATTAAGCTGCAACTTGCTTGGCTAGTAATAATAGCCAGTTGCCTAATTTAATTTTTAAATAATCAACATTATTTAGATATCTACTTCAGTGCCATTGAAAAGAAAGCGAATAAGGAAGTAAAAAGCAAAGCGTAAAAAAATAGAACCAACTCTATTTATGTTAAACTTACTCTGCTTTTAATCGCTGCATATAGCGATAATGTGAAAATGTCACTAACAGCGCAACAAAGGCAATTAACGCCCCTAATATAAATCCACCTGAATAGCCTACCGCTGCCGTTAAACCAACAAGCATCATCGAACTGGCTAATTCACCAATATCACGGGTACTCTGTACCGCGGTCATATCAGTACCCGCTTGCTGATAGCGTGACGCAAATTGCATCCCCGCTGTCATTATCGCTACAGATGTGATCCCCGCAGATAACGAACCGAATGTAATACACAGTACAATAAAGGTAATAGAAACACCATTAACGGATTGCAACAACCATAACAATGAAGATAATAAAGCAAATAACAGACCGAATGAGAAAGCGCGCCACACACCGATTTTACCAATTAACCACGCCCCACCACCACAACCTAGTACTAATGTGACCATACCCCCTGCCATACCCATTTTACCAATTTGCGCTAATGACCACCCCACATCATTTAGGAACAACTTGGCTAAACTAAAACCAGAAACAGCCGTCACCGCAGAAAGCAAAGTTAATAACAGTAAACGCGGAGCACCACGACGTTTTACGGTTTTTAATAAACTCGCTTTCTCATTAATTTCCTGTGTTATTGTTGGCGCTTTCAATGGACACACACTAATAAACAACAAGCTGAATAACGGTACACAAGCTAAAATTCCCAAAGCAAGATGTTGGCCTAAACTTTCACTCATGATCATCAATCCTGCGCCACCAATAAAAAAACCTACCATCACCCCGGCTATCTGTACTGCATTAATCTTTGATAACAGTGTGCCACTGACCTGCTCCGCAGCCATGCCATCTGTTGCAATATCTTGGGTGGCACTGGCAAATGAAGCGACAAACAACAATACAATGCAGGGTAAAGCATTCGCAACTGACAGCCCGATGGTACTTAACGCAAACATCGTTATCGTGACAATAATTTGCATTGGAATAATCCAACTTTTACGACGACCTAAACGTTTCCCCCAATGGTTATCAATAAACGAAGCCCATAAAAATTTCACTACCCATGGCAAACCGACTAATGGCGAAAAAGCTAATGCTTTCAGTTCGCCTCCATCATGGCGTAAAAAAGTAGGCAACGCATCCATTGCTATCCCCATCGGTATCCCTTGCGCAAGATAAAGTAACCCCAACGTCACCACTAACTGTTTATTTTGTAATAGATCTTTCATACTCACTCCGCGCACCTTTTGCTGTGTCTGACAATTTTCGACAACCGAATAAAATACATAAAAGCCCTATTCCGCCACATAACAAAACGAGATTGATACGAGAAAAAGGCAACAAACTAAACAAGTAGGAGGCTATAGATGCGAATAGCAACAAAGCAGCAGAGAATAAAAGGCATACCAGCAAACTCAACTGTGCATTTTTGCAGAGTAAACTTGCTATACAGACTATCCCCCAGCCCATAAAAAAGTGTATTGGTAGCAAAACCGTGAACCATGGCATTGCCGCTAATAGTGCACATGCGGACAACAGCAATCCACCACAACTGCCCACAATGAACCTTGCCGCCAGGCTATGATTTCTTTTCCAACACCACATAACCAGGCCAACAGAAACCAATATCAGCCCACTCACACCTGCGATAAAATGCAGATAACTCAATGTATTACTTATTTTAGGTAACCATTGATATTGCCCATAATGCAAAGGTTGGATGGCGATAAAAGCACGAGTCCAAATACCTTGCAATGCAGAATCCCGCACTGCGACTAACTGGCGCTTTTTACTATTAAATTGATATTGTTCGAAGTTAGAGGTAGATAACTGTCCATTACGCACACCGCCAATCACCCACGTATCACCTTGCTTGAACAAGGTTTGAGGTATAAAGCCAGGGACTGTTTGCTGTAATGCGCTGAGTGCCGCAGTAATCGAGCTTTCAGCCGTGGGGACTGGTGTTTTCAGTGGTTTAAATTCGCCCATCAAGGTTTTCATGATTATTTGTGGATTATCCGGTGCAGCCCTTTCACCAAGGGAAACGGTTCCGAGCGCGCCTAATCCTGATAATGCTCCGGTAAACGCAAATAAAACCAACCACGGATAACACCATAAGCCAAGCCTGCCATGTAAATCATGGAGTAACACTTTCAAATGCGTAACACGCGGCAAGTGCACCATTGTGGATATTCGGTGACGCTGTATCACTAGCCCTGTGATTAACAGGACGGCTAACACAAAACCAAATAAACTGATAAAAATGCGTCCAGGAAAATCCATAAATAAATTTTTATGTAATGTCACTAGCCACATTGTCGGGCTATCTAATACAACCAATTTACCGTTAATCGCGCTATAGCTTAATTCACTTTTTCCCATGTCTTGGCAAAAAGTGATCACTGGATTATGCTGCTCAGGCAGTTGGATCATGGTTGCTCTTGGTTGTAAGGCAAGGAGCTGTTCAAGTGGTAGTAACTCACCTGAAAGTGGCACCTTGTTACCCCATAATCTCAACGCATCACTGCCTAAGCTCCAACACCCTGTAAATAGGATCACAAACAAAAAAACGCCAAATAGTGCCCCCGCACTGCGATGTAATTGGTCTAAACGACGAGTGAGGGAAAGAGATCGTTTATTCTTCATATCCATCCCCCCATCATTAAAAAAAGCGGCAATGGCCACCAGCTATAGCTGCGTACTATTATTTGTCGCCAATTTGATGCACTGAGGTTATAAACCAAGAACCCCATCGTGGTGCTAACACTTAAAAATATTGCACTATATAAGCGTTCGAGCGGATCTGCTGATGGATAAAAACGTGCTATCAACATCGATAACACAATACCACCGATCAACGTACCGATGACCGCGAGGCAACTCACTAATTTCATTAAAAATCAGCCTTCAATGTAAACATCACATTGCGCGGTTCGCCATAACGGTTATTCCATTGTGGAGAGAACAACCCTGAATAATAACGACGGTCAAATAAGTTATTAACGTTAACCGCGGCTGTCCAGGTTTCATCGATTTGATACCCTAAGCGGACATTAAAAATCGCATATCCACCCTGGCGTAAAATCACATTACCGTTACCTTTACGGTAGTATGCACTCTGAGCTTGCATACCACCACCCAAGCTCCATTTGCGCTCATCCCACGGTAAATCATAGTTAGACCATACCCGTAACATATGGCGAGGGGTTAAGGTATTGTAAGACTCCCCTTGGTGCTGGCTGTCATCACGGTATTTCGTATCCGTATAGGTATAACCCACCGATACATCCCAAAATGGGGTCAGATAACCAATACCTTCGAGTTCAAAACCTTGGCTACGAACTTTACCACCACTAATGAAATAGTTATTAAAGCCCCCTGTTGGGTGTGCAGGGTCAATTTGCGGGTTATTTTTAATATCAATTTGGTAAATAGCACCTGATAGGTTTAATCCGCCATTGAATAGCGCTCCTTTGACACCCGTTTCAAGCGTTTGCCCTTCGACAGGCTTGAGCATTTTTCCGCTCCACGTTTTCCCTGTTTGCGGCTGATAGACTGTTGAATAGCTGCTATACCATGACCATTGCGGCGTAAAATCCCAAATCACACCACCGTAAGGAGTAAGGCGGCCATTTTCAGTGAAGTTTGCTGTTGGTGTTTTGACATTCCACCAGCTATCACGTACCCCCGCAATAACAGTAACAGGTTCGATCATTTTGATACGTCCCATCCCGTATAGACCCTTTTGCGTCGTTTTGGTTGGCCCTGCGGAACTATAAGCGCCAACATTGGGTTTTGGTACACTGTGAGGGTCCCAACGATACACGTTCACTGGCACATTTAAAGCGGGATCTAAATCTGCGCTATATTGCTTTTCACTGGCATGAGAGTAACTTGCACCGACAACCACATCATGGGTTAATCCCCATGCGTTTACTTTACCATTTAAACTGGTATCTAAGCTGGTTTGTTCGTTACGGAATTTATACGCTCCCCCCATTAACATTGCGCCATCACCGGTTACAGGGGCGATATTTCCCCATGCTCCTGCGTACAATAATCGGGCATTTACATGTTGATACTCTGCGTTAAGCTTATATTGCCAATCATCATTGATTTTATGTTCAATACCCGCAAATGAACGGGAGGTGTCCCACTTGAAGCGGTTCCAATCCACATCTAAATAGGTTTTACGTGGTAGATGTAAATCATTGCCATCTTTACCGAAAGGAACACCTGCCATATTGGTAACAGAATCAATCGTTTGGAAATGCGCCCCCATACGCAGTAAAGTATCTGGAGTAACATCGATATCAACAGTACCGTACATCAAACGGGTTTTTTGGTCAGAAACATCATAAAAATAGTCTTTATCTTCCCATGCCATAACAAACCGCCCACGTACTGAACCTGATTGATTCAGTAGCCCCCCAACGTCCACTTCTCCACGATAACGATCCCAACTTCCTGCACTTAAGCTCAGCCTGGCGATATTTTCTTTTGGCGCATGTTTTCTTACCATATTGACGGTTGCGGCAGGGTTTCCCATACCATGTAAAAGGCCGTTCGACCCCCGAAGAATTTCAACCCGCTCATATACCGCCATATCTTGAGGAGAACTGGCCACGTTCCCTAATAAAGCCGGCACACCATCAATTTCAAATGAGTCAATCTGGAAGCCACGGACATAATAAGCTGTTGTTAACTTCACATAAGGCGCACTGGTTACCCCTGTTGCACGTTGCATTACATCATCAAGACTTTGTAAGTTTTGTTTTTCAATTTGTTCTCTATCAATCACACTAACAGATTGCGCCACTTCCCGTGACTTAAGTGCTATTTTGCCGAGTGTTGTCACACCCGGTGCAACATAGTCATCATCAACCGCTGAGGAAGCTGTCACTAATATAACATCCTGTTTCGGTTGCACAGGTGCTGCATTGACCATCACAGACGCACATAAAAAGGTACAAGGTGTTAAACAGAATTTTCTGCGTGATTTAATGTCATAAACGGAAAGCATTTCCATTCCCCCCAAAAAGGTTAAATGATAATTGTTATCAATTTAACAAGTAATGTGATGGGATGCTTTCGACTGCCGGAATTTGTCTATCGTTATCCGGCGTACTGACCGTCATTTTTTGAGTTGACAGGGTGAGATACCAAAGCGCTTGCGAAATGCAACAGAGAAATGAGCCGGAGTATAGCCAACTTGGTAAGCCACTGTTGAGATATTCACATCATTCATACTCAACAGCTGAAAAGCCGTTTCTAAACGGATCTCCTGCAACCAGCCATAAATACTATTACCGAATAATTGACGGAAGCCTTGTGTGAGTTTGCGGGTATTGATCCCTAATCGTTTAGCCAATTCATCTAAACTGGGTGGAGATTCCATTTCCTGAATCAATATGTTTTTTGCCATATACAGGCTATCAATGTCTCGCTGGCGTAATACGTCAATAACTTCCGTATTCGTAGCATAAAATAACGAATGATGTAAGCATAACGCCGTAATCTCAGACACTTTAGCACTTAAATAGAGTTGGCGTAATGATGAATGGGTTGGGCACGCAAATAACTGATGAATGACTGCTAGTATATTCGGAGGAATAACCAACTGTAATAGCTTTGGGGAACTTGGCTGATAGCAAATATCTGACAAACTTATTTGCTGCATTTCTAACCATTCAGGATGAATATAAATTATAGTATATTTCATAGTCTGTTGACCATAAAACTGATTATTCAATAAATAATTTTGCTGGCTACCCAATAAAATCAAGGAAGGCGAATTAACCTTAATATTTTGTCCCGCACTATTGCAGCAACTCATTGCCCCCTGGTGGATAGCCACAATTTTTAGCCCCGCAGCTTGCTTTTCTTCAATACCTAAATCACAGTTAATCAGAAACTCACCTCGACAAATCTGGATAAATTCACCAACAGATAGTTCTTCACGAACTGAATGCGCTTGTGTGAATATATCTTCGATACGCTGTTGCATAGAGCTCTTACCTAGACGAATAAATAGTTATAGTAGTAAAAAAACACCAAGATAACAATAATTATCATTCGTAAGGGGAGAATTAATCATCTTAACTTAAAGATTTGACTGTAGTTTTTAGGGATCAAATGCAAATAAAAATTAATGTTATTAACATACAAAAACCACATACATTACCTATATCCATGTAAAGCTATGGCGCAATTGCTGTATCCCTGCAACACATAATGGCACAAAGGCTACAATAATAAACTCGCCCGTCTGCATCAATGAAGTCAATGCTCCTGCACTAACCGGATGAGGTAACTGATCTAAAACGGTAATAATACTTAATGCAAAACAGCCATCTAGCCCCATATCTAATAACACCCCCCCACAAAAAGGTCACATCGCTGGCAAGCAATATCATCCCCAAAAAACCAGATGATTAGCAACTAAGCGTGACAATCAATATTATACGAAGTAAATACTGGGAGCATTAGTGCAGATAACGCCTGAAACACCGTTAACATAGAAACAGAGCCTCTTTGTGTAACATTCATTCCTTGCTTTTGGATAAAATGCTGGCAAATTATATGGAATCTCACGGCCTCATACGATCCGAAGGTCCGGCTTCATTGTCCTGACGACCTCACCATTACCAGTAACGCATGTGTCAGTATGCTACTGATGACGGAACATCAGGTTCCCTGGCGGAGCCGAACCACGCTTCAGGCGGCTTCGTGTCGCACATTCGAGCACCAGTTTGGCATGATGATATATTCTTTTCAGAATAAAAAAGCAACTGTCTTGACCAATGAAATTACGGGTTAGCCTGATGGTAAGATTCATCCCATACTTCATCTTTCCTTAGCATCGCATTCAGAATGGTCAGCAGTTTGCGCATGCAGGCTATCAATGCCACTTTTTTTGGCTTTACCTACGTTAAACAGCCGCAAGTAAAATACCTTTATCACCGGGTTGCAACGAGTTGCCACAAGCGTTGCCATGTACAACGCAGCACGAACTCCAGCTCGTCCACCAAAAATGGTTCGTCGACCACGCATCGTACCAGAATCACGATTTACAGGAGCGCCCCCGACAAGTGCGCTAATTTCCCGTCTGGAAAGCTTACTCAGCTCGGGAACTTCCGCTAACAACGTCGCTACTGTCATAATTCCCACACCTTTTACATTACTCAGTCGCTCTACAAGTTCTTTGAAATGGTTTCTCATATGATTGTTCATTTCATCATATATATGCGCCAATTCAACTTTCAATGCATGGATAATATTAATAATGCTTTTTTTGCTTTGAGTATGTGCAGAATGCAGACGGTAACAATCAGCCACTTGCTCTGCTGAATATTCATCTTCCGATAATGATGTTAGCAATAGCACATGGCCCGCTGCTTCCAGCGTTTCCGCCTGAACTACTCGTCCTTTTCGACGATTCTCGCTGAGCAGTCGGGTTTTACTGATTAATGCTTTTTCGGGAGGAAGTGATACGGCAATGAGACGTGCAGGAAAGGGAGCTCCGGCTTTTTTATTACCTGAATTGCCTATCATTACAGTGGTTTCACCGTTCTTACCGCAATCCAGCCCGCGCAGAAAATCCATCATGTCAAAGCGCATTCCTTCTGCAGTTAACCAGCGCAATCCTCGCCAGTGAACCCGGACGATATAATCAGCTTCTCCAAAAGCAAGTGAGCGGATACATTCGGGACGCGAACCGAATCCCCGGTCAGCAATGCGTATCTCGTCTGCCGTTTGCGCAAATCGATCCAGCCGTTCAGCGTCTCTGCTGTCGGTTAGCTCAAAATTAGTGAACTGACAGGTATGAGGATCATATCCCATATGTAGTCGCCATTCAGCGCTGCCGCCCCCGGGCGCGCTGATTGCTGTTCCATCGACAAGACGCAATCTCTTTCCGCTTGTACAACCCGTAACTGCGGCGCGTACAGCAAGTGTTTGTGCGGCAAGTATGCCAAACCAGTCGGCGGCATTCCGCAACCGCTTCAGGAGAGCCACGTCAGATAATGTTGCAACGTCATGGAGTTGAGCCCATGCAGTGACTTCACGTAATGACATCCCCCCGGGGCCGTAAGCCAGCCCCAGACGTAGCAGAGTTGCAGCATCACGAATTTCGCGGCGGCGGGTTAGAGCTCCGGCATTACGTGCCGAAGTATCCAGTTCTTCAGGCTTACCAATATGGGCCAGAATTGCTGACCAGTTATCGTGAGAGTAATTCATCGGCACGTTAAATCATATCAGGCGTAATACCACAACCCTTAAGTTAGCGCTTATGGGGAATAGTCTCATTCTAGATACAGACAGTACACACTCTGCCGACAACACTCAACGTTACCGATATTTAATTAATGGTTTACTAGTCTGATACTTATTTCACATGCTTCAACTTGCGTTAAAACTAATCAAATCCAACTCATATACATTATAACGTAGTCATCCTGATGGTAATGAGCTATCCCATTTATTTTTAACGTTATTGATATTGTAACAGTAAAGCTGAATATTATTTTCTTTTTTAAAAAGATTTTAAATCGAGTAGGTGGCGGGATCACTCCCGCCGTCCTCTCACACCACCGTACATGCGGCTCCGCATACGGCGGTTCATGTTAACACTGGAACTGCCTCTGCTGTTCCAGCAGTGATATCAGACCCTGCCTGCTGAACCACGCATTCTTTATCGCCTGATTCATATGGCTTGACCCTGAGTTCCACCATGGCCCGTGGTTGTTGTACGCTGAGATCATCGCCCTGTCCTTACTCAGCCCCGCTCTTTGCAGGTTCTTCGTCCGGGTTCCCGGCCTCTTCCACTGCCGCCACAACAGGCACCGCAGTTTCCGTTTGATCCAGCCGTCCAGCTCTTCCTGCACTCCTCTGACTTCCGTCAACCTGAAGTAGCTTATCCATCCACGCAGCACTGGCGTCAGGGCATTGATTGTCGCTTTCACTGATTTGCTCCGGTTTCCCGTGGTCAGACTGCGGACTTTCTCCTTCAGCCTCTTCACGCTCGTCAGGGCTATTTTCAGCTTCGCCTGTTTGTGCCATGTCACACTGTACCCTAGGAACTTCCGCTCCCACGGGCGCGCCACCGCGCTCTTCTTCTCATTCACCTTCAGTTTCAGTTTGTTCTCCACGAACGCCCTGATGTTCTTCAGCAGATGGTCGCCCGCTTTCCGGCTGCTTACGTAGATGTTGCAGCCGTCTGCGTAGCGGCAGAATCTGTGTCCACGACGCTCCAGTTCTTTATCCAGTTCATCCAGCAGGATGTTCGACAGTAACGGCGACAGCGGGCCGCCCTGCGGCATACCCTCCTGCCGTTTCTCCCTTTGCCCGTCCCGGACTATTTCCGCTTTCAGGTAGCGGCGTATCAGTCTCAGCATCCGCCTGTCCTTTATCGTTCTGGCCAGACGCGTCATCAGGAGTCTGTGATCTACCCGGTCAAAGAACTTCTCCAGATCCATATCCACCACCCACCGTTTGCCGCCCCGTATGTAACGCTGTGCCTGTTGCACCGCCTGCCATGCGTTGCGCCCCGGCCGGAAGCCGTAGCTGGAGTCTGAGAAGCTTTTGTCCACGATGGCGCTTAACTGCTGCGCTATCGCCTGCTGGATAAGCCTGTCCACCACCGTCGGGATGCCTGAGGTTCTCACGCCGCCATCCGGCTTCGGGATATCCATCCGGCGTATTGCCCGCGGCTGGTAGTTTCCGTCAATCAATGCCTGCCTGACACTGCGCCAGTTCTTCTTCAGCCACGGTTTCAACTCCGCCACGCTGAGGTTATCCACCCCCGCCGCGCCTTTGTTTTCCACCACGCGCTGATAAGCCAGCATCAGGTTTTCTCTCGTTATCACCGCTTCCATCGTCAGCGGCACTTCCGCTTTCGTTTGCCCACCCGCCGCCGTGCTGATTTCAGCGCCATCATGCAGCCCTGACGGATACCGTCCGTCTCCTCTGCCGCTGGCCGCAGTTGCCTGCGCTTGTGCTTCATTAATCATCATCGGGTTCGGATGTCCTAATCACGGTTAATCATGTTCGGCCCTTCATGCTGCCGGTTTTGCAGCACTACTACGGCGTCGGCTGACTTCTGCCGCCCCATCCCGGCACCTTACGACGCCGGTAGCACACTGGCAGGACGGCAGATCTCCCGGGGTAATTCGCGCGACTTTCCTGCTTATGCCTGTCGGCTCTACGTCACAGCGTTCCGTGTGAGTATCGGGCTTTGGTGATGTATGCCACCTTACCCCGCTGCGCCGCCTTAACCGCTTCCTGTTCGTCAGGCCAGCATTTTGCATCCGGCTTCCTTCAGATTTCACCTCGCGATGAACACCCTTGCCTTCCGCTAACACTTCCCCTCACCGGGTGTGTGGAGGACTTTCACCTCTTAGTCAGTCGTTCTGCAGCCACCACAGTTGAAGAACAGCGCCAGTCACGGCGCTACGCGCCATGCCCGGCGCACATACGGACGTATCTCCCAACTCCATGGGAGATACGTCTAGTGAGAAGACTCTTTAACATGCAAAGACTTTCAAAATTGTCACCGTAGAAAGGCTAATATAAAAACCTGATGTTCTCCCGATAATGCTACATACGTATTTTTTTCGACAGTATAAAAACGGAAATGTATCATGGGCGTAAATGGTCGGGCATCACGCCTGAAAAATTCATGCAGTATGTGAATGCTTACATCAGATGGTATAACGAGCGGCGTATAAAATTATCGCTGGGTGCAGTCAGCCCCGAAATGTACCGCCAACAATATGAGTTGACATAATAAAACTACCCAAGAGATCGTCCGCATTCCCCAACTATAAAAATGGTATCTACATGTGCGCCGTGGAAACCCCGCCACGTGAATATCTACGGCGACTTATCCAACGAACCTGTAATACGTTAAGTGATAACAGATATCAGGAATACATAATTTTTCAGAAAGACGATCTTCTAAACGATCGAGCCAAGTGAAAAAAACACATAACAGAAGATAATAAACAGAGACAATAGCCAAATGTCTCTGTCCCCTCTTCTACAATATTCTTTACTGTTCGCAGATAATTATCCTTCAGTAAAGATTCCCATAAGACAGACATTCCAAATAATCGGGAAAAAACCAGTGTGCACAATATTCCGGACAGCATAATTCCATAGTGAGGAGTACACATATAACTGAACAACTGAGCCAATGTTTTACGCCAGTTATATATGGCATAACTTAAAGACAGAAAAGAAACAGTCATTGAATAATATATCCAACTTCCGTGGCCAATTAAATCAAAAACAGCATCCAGTTCTCTGAACAGCATAGCAGAGAAAAATCCAGCAATAAGTATATTGCATTGACGCACTTCATTATACTTAATAATAAGTAACATATGGATGATGACTATAACTGTCAAAAGAATCTCCTGCACAATCTCTGTTACTGAACACTCGTTCAGAACAGCTCCTAATATTACAACATCACACCATACACACAAAACGGGGATTACGGGGCAACATATGGCAACAAGAATAAATACCCAGTTGTTGAGGAAAAGCATATACACTACCTTCATTATCTTTGATAAAAGGTAATAATACTTATTAAATAAACCATGTTTTTTTAATTCGTGCTATACATCATATTCTCATGAAAACATCGCCATCATCTGTACTGTCACCCCATTGCGTAGTTGGTGTGTTTGTAACTTACATATGCATATATGAACTCAACACAGCCTCAGTTAACCAGAATCATTATTGTCACAAAATAAGATACAGTGAGTAACCAATTTGGGTGTTGATGTTTGTTGCAAAGCACTTAATCTGTGTATTGTTTAATATTTTGAATAAAAATAGATGAACTGATAACAATCATAAACTAAGGAGAAAGTGATATGTCTCATTATCTTGATGTCCTCACCCCGCAGAACAGTCAG
>OBWW01000733.1_pt1 | contig 20339 bp, 10 predicted proteins | sample 1538091 | NCBI WGS metagenome assembly OBWW01 (sample SAMEA2580125, study PRJEB22360) | human gut metagenome | biome: human gut; feature: human-associated habitat; material: faeces | place: Denmark | collected 2008/2010 | reverse complement strand
TGGATAAAAAAATAATCGCAGTTATCTGCGCTTCCTTAATCGTAATATCGGCGGTTTTTGCCTCATGCGGAAAAAAGAAGCCGACTATAAACGCCAAGGACGCCACATACGAGGTTGTTACCGACGAAGAGGGCAACACTGTTCTCAATGAGAACGGCGAGATTGAAATATATGTCACCGACGAGGACGGCAAAAAGGTCACGGACGAAAACGGCGAAATTAAAACGGGTGCCGTTCCGTTCCCCAATCAGATAACCGACGGCGTATTTCACGAGACAAAGTATTTTAAAATGGTTTATCCCAACGGCTGGACCGTGGGCAATTCAGGTATAGCCACCTCAAAGAAATACAAGGGGCTCGACGCGCAGGTTATGTATTCCGGCGCGGCGACTGATGACAGCGCAGCCGAAAAGGAAGCAAACAATACCGTCGCTCAGTGGAATCAGATTTTGTCGCAGGCAGGCGACGCGGTAACGGGCGTAACCGTTGAGCAGCGTACCGTAACTCTCGAAAAATGCGGAGCCACCGCATACGTAGTCGAGGTCAAAAAGGCGGACGACAAAAACCCGAAAACATATTCCGCATATCAGCTCACCATGGATTTTGTCTGCAACGGCGGGCTTTACCACGTGCAGTGTTATACCGAGGACGGCAACACCTTTGACGGCAGCCTTGATTTGGCGGCAATGTACGGCGCAAATCTCACAATTAAATAAGAGTTCAAATAAAGAACATTGCATTTGCAAAGCGGTTCACGGGGTATTTGCCTCGGGAGCCGCTTTTTGCCTCCCTTGTAAAGGGAGGTGGGTTGCCGCCAAGGCAACTCGGAGGGATTCTGCGGAGTTATATGGAATTTAAAAAGAACGAGCGTGACTTTTTAATCCGCTTTTTGCCTCCCTTGTAAAGGGAGGTGGGTTGCCGTCAAGGCAAGCCGGAGGGATTTTCTTAAAAAAATAGATTTTAAAAAGAAAGTGCTTCGCTGTTTAATCCCTCAGTCATCTGCGATGACAGCTCCCTTTACAAGGGAGCCTAAACAATCCCTCAGTCCGCTCGTGGACTCGCGTCCAGCTCCCTTTACAAGGGAGCCTGAACAATCCCTCAGTCTGTTCGCGTTGCTCACAGCCAGCTCCTGACGGGAGCCCGTCCCCTTTGTCACTACGTGACATTTCCCCACACCGTGGGGAATCACCCTTTACAAGGGAGCCTGAACAATTCCTCAGTCTGTTCGTGGACTCGCGTCCAGCTCCTGACGGGAGAGAGTCCCCTTTGTCGCTCCGCGACATTTCCTCACACCGTGGGGAATCACCCTATTTGAGGGAGCCTAAAAGCCCTCTGTTTTTACCCGAAAATACCGTAAAAATGTTCAAAACCGTGTTCAATACTTGTCAAAAAGTTCAAAACTCGAAAATGTTAACAATTTGTTCATAATTTTACAACAACATTGCCAATTTTGTTTGCCACTTTTGCCCAAAAATAACAATTCTATTTGTTCAATACAGAAAATCAACAAATTTGTGTGAACAATTTATTGACTTTTTTCGTTTAAAACCCTATACTTTAACTAACCATAGGAATGGTGTAATAGGGCGAAGTGCCCCCTTTTTTGAGGGAGCGCTGCCGCACGGCTGATTTACCGTGCAGTTTCCATCCCGTTTTGATACACATCCTACGGTAATATGCTCGGGTGTGTATCATCAGTTTTCCACCGATTCATTTTTACGGAAGTGGAAACGGTGGAAACCGACCGAGTTAACGTGCCGAAATCGGTTTGCTTTCTTGTAAATCAAAGAGCGGTCAGAAGTACAGCGGATTTTGTGCGAGGAATTGTTGCGGGGAGTGCCGCCCGCAGAAAAAATCGGGTACGCATACATGGTTTTAATGTAAATCTTTTTAGGAGGAAAAAACACGTATGAAAAAATCTACCAAATTGTTAAGTGTCATCTTGGCAGTTGTCATGATTTTCTCAACTATGTCCGTAATGGCGTTTGCCGCAAAGACGGAGTATCAGACCTCTGATAACCTTACCGCTCTTGACGCATACAGCCCGGACGGCGCGGTAACAAGACTCTCTACCGAAGAGAGAATGTCAGTCGTATTTGACTTCCTCGATGTTACCCTTGCCGCCGCGAACATAAACATGGGCGAAGTTATTAATACTGCAGGTTTGCGCCTTGTTATCGACCTTCGCTCGGTTAATGCTCTTTGCGGAACCATCGACAGCGCACAGGCTCTTCTTAACAACGGACTTGTTAAGCTTGTCAAAGGCTTGCTCGGCATAGTTAAAGACGCTAACCTTAAAAACTGGAAGTCGGGCATGACAAGAGAAAAGAACGCTCAGCTTGACATAGTCAACGGCATTGCAACTCTTCTTAACGACAACGCAGGTCTCGTTAAAAAGGTTATCAACGACGGCAAACTCGACGTCGGCATTATCGGCAACTTTGTTGATATCTCCGGCGTTAATAAGTACCTCTCGGATCTTCCGGGTATGTTAAAAGGCCTCGTTTATCCGATGTTCGCAAGAGTTGACGATGACATGGAGCTCATCAACACTTATTCAACAACAACCGAAAATCCCGACACTCTTATCAAGAATGTCCTCATCAACGCTATGTCTAAGCCGCAGAGCTATACTTCTTATAAAGAAGACGCTTCCGGCAACTGCATAAGCAATCACATTGCTCTTCCGAAAAGCGCTGAAGCAGGCCTTCGTGATTATTATGTTAAGGGCTCAGACTCTAAGGGTGCTTACATCGAGGTATTTGAATATGATACCGCCAAGAAGACATATGTTTCTCAGGATGAGAAATATTACAAGACCGAAGAAACCGATATGGAAGGCAACGGCACAGGCGTTTATGTTTACACCAACGCTTCGGGCGAAAACGTAAAATATTACGTTAAAGACAGCTACTTCCTTCCCTCACTTGCCACAAGCGATAAGGTTTCGGAAATCTTCAATCTTGACAGCAATACTCTTGTTTCGGCTCTCTATCAGATAGCTCCCTATGTATTTAAGGATCTTGCTCCCGTTGTTCTCAACGGTTCCGTTAAGATGCTTCTTGCACAGTGGTTCGGCGCTGAAAAGACCGAGCTCTTCGGCGGCAAGGCTTCAGAGGCCACCGCTGTTCTCGCTAAGCTTCCGTCAGATGTAAAGGCATTCTATTCTAAGGCTGCCGGCACATACAACTGGGAGTGGTCGGACTTCACAATAGGCTCCGACGACAACGGCTATTATCGCCTTGTCAGCAAAGACGGTCTCACAGAGACCTGGCTCAAGTTTGATATGTCCACCGCTAATTCGTTCGCTAAGCTCATTAACTGGAACTACACCATCTCCGGTGATTTCGTTGACGAGTTTATGCCCACAGCTGCAAACAACGGCTCCGTTACTGCTTCGGCAGCGGGTTATACCACCGTTCTTGCGGCACTCAACGATTTTGTCGGCAAGGCAATCGACACAATGCTTTCGGATACTGCAAAGGCTGCAATCAATTGGACAAAGGGCGATAACTCAAACCTTGTTCCCAATCTTCGCAAGGCTCTTCAGTATGTAGCAGCTTATAACCCCGAGTATCTCTTCGGTACCGGCTATGAGACTGTTTATGCAGGCTACTATGACACAGTTGTAGATAAGTCCGCTTCCAATCAGGATGTTGTTACCGCTCTCGGCGCAATCGGCGTTAAGGCTCTTATGCCTCAGATAATTCTCCCGTCGGCTGCCGAGCTCAAGGGACAGAACGTAACCGCTCTTCTCGCTTGCGTAATTCGTGAGCTTGCAACTCAGTTCGTTCCGACTTACAACTATGACGCACTTATTTATGCCGATTACAACTCGAAGACCCTCGTAAAGGGTAAGGACAGCGGCTATTGGCTCGATGTTATCTTTACCATGGGCACCGACATCGGTATGAAGTATCTCTCCAAGCTTGCCGACCTCGGCTCCGATAAGGCTGGCGGCTACCAATTTGAAGCCTCCAAGACTTATAAGCTTGCGGACTTCGAAAAGAACACACGCGCTTGGGAAAAGACCATTGACTGGATAATCGACTGGGCTCTCACCTCTGACAACGAGTGGTGCTGGAAGTTCCAGAAGCTCATCAACACCGGCGACCTTGACCTCGACCTTGCTACCGCACAGGATCCGTGGGTTAAGCTCGACAAGATTATCCGCGACGTTCTTCCTGTTGAGAAGATAATCAACGAAACCGCTGCTGACGGTAAGACCTTCCTTGAGACTGTTCTCAGAGAAGACATTATCGACAGCCTTCTCAACCTTGACGTAAGCAAGCTCCTCGGTACAAACAGCGTTACGGGCATATTCAATATTCCTGCTAACAGCACTCTCAGAACCGAGGCTATGTATCCCGCAGTATTCAGAATCGTAAGAGAACTCCTTAACAAGGTTCTCGGCAAGGTATGCGGCAACACCGCTCTTATCGCCGATTCTTACAATTCAATTGACGCTATTCTTCAGAAGAGCTCTATTGCAGACCTCGCAGAGAAATTGATTTCAGGTATTGCCTATGCCGTTCAAAAAGGCGGTCTTCTTGACGTAGCTCTTCCGTTCGTAAACTTCTTCCTCGGCTGGACTACTAACGCTCAGTCCTATGCTGAGCCTAAGCTTACAATAGATAAGGGTACACTTAACTATGTACAGCTTACAAACGGCCAGATGAATACTACTCTTAAGGTAACAAACGCATCTGCAGGTATGCTCTTAAAGCACGGCGATACATATGATCATCCTTACGTGCTCACTCTTAAGTCTGTTACCGTTAACGGCGAAGAAATGCTCAAAAGCGGCGAAAAGAAACTTTCACCGTATGAGAGCACCGATGTTACTCTTAACGCGGCAGTTCCCACAGACAGCCTTGTAAAGGTAACCGCTGTTTACAGCTTCACCTTCAAGGACGGTACTGCTTACGACGGCGACATTACTTCAACTACCTTTGAGTATGCCTCCAACGATACTACAGATGTAGGCACGGCTTGGGCTTCAGGAGAGCAAACAGCTGCAGACTTGCTTTATACATATGTTAAAATGAAGGGTGAAACCACCACGGATTATCTTGTAACAAATGTATCAAGCTTTACTTCTACAGTTTCAAACATTAACGTAATTTGGACCAATACAAGAGATGCTGCTTGCAAGTTCACCAAGGGTTCTATTTCCGGCTTTGATTCGAGCATCTTTGAGTCATCGGGTCAAGCGGAATCACTTGTAAATCAGAACATCACCGCGGAGGGAGGTACTGCTACCGTTAATCCCATAAGAGTGAAATCGGATGCAGATGTAGAGGCTATTCCTTCAGGTTCTTCATTTGCTCTCGGTAATCACAATGTAACAGTTTACGGTGCATACAAGAAAAAGCATAAGACACTTGATATGTCTGCTCCTCTCGGCACACTCTATTATTACAACGGCACCAATATTAAGAAGGCCGTTGACAGCGAGTTCAAGGCTAACCGTGATTCTTCTAAGTATCCGGCAGAGGCTTGGAAAACTTACTGGACAGCTCTTACCGCTGCCGCTAAGCTTGTTTACGGCCCGTTCAAGAAGGCTAACCTCGGCAATTACAGTGACGACAATCTCACTGCAGCCATAACCGCTCTTGAAACCGCCGTTAAGGCTCTTGATACAGCAAGCACAACACCTTCAAGCGGTTCAGCAACCGTTACACCGGCTCCCATTGAGGCTGCTCTTAAGGCTGCCGGCGACATCAACTATCAGAACTTCGACCTCTATGCTTATTGGGCTTACGAAAAGGCAATGAAAGCCGGCAACGCTATCATTGACGCTTACAAGGGCCCCGTAGCTCCCGAAAAGTACATTGACGGCAGCTCGCTCTCAGAGGCTGAAATTACTGCTATTGCCAACAAGGCAAACGCTACATATAAGAGTGCTATCGTAGCTTCCATGAAGGCTCCTTCAACCGAAGCTCAGAACGCTTATATGGATGCCGTAAAGGCTTACAAGACTCCCGATTATTCGGAGCTTGAAATCCTTAACAGCGCTAAGAACATTGCTTGGTATGCAAGCTTCCTTAAAGGCGCTGCGGTTACAACTCAGAAGCAGTTCCTTGATAAGGAAATCAAAGCCGCTAAGGCTCAGGGCTACAAAGAGGCTGATTACACAGCAGGCTCTTATGCAAGATATACCAAGGCTCTTGCAGCTGCCGAGGCATTAAATGCCAACGCTAATGCTCTTCAGTCCGAGGTATTCGATGTTAAGTATGAGCTTGAAATCGCTCAGCGCGCTCTTATGCCGAAATCGGCTTCTGCTCTCGAGGCAGGTGCTTACACCGAGCTTGAGGCAGTTATAGCTCAGGCTAAGTCGATATTCACTGACAACAGTGCATATACATTTGACGCATCAAAAGCTGACGGCCTTTCAAAGACCGAAGCTTATGCTAAGCTCGTTTCCGTACTCGGTTATGAGTACACCGATGAGAAGGGCAACACAGCAAACCTTTACAGCGGCTCCGCTGAAAACTATGCTGCAAATGACCGCTTCTATTCAAACGTTGTAGCAGCTCAGATTGACGCTGTTATCACAAACCTCAAGAATGCTATGGCTCCGTTCGTATGCAAGTACGTAGCAGTTCCCACCACAGCGGGTTCAAATGAGGGCGTTTCCGTAACAGAGAACGCTTCTCTCATTACCGGCGTAACACCCGGCTCGCTTGCTACTGCCGACGACGTACTCGCAAGAGTAACGGCTAAGGATTCTTCGGCTACAACTCTTAATGTTGCCGCTAACGCTGCAGGCCTCTATGGTACAGGCGCTACCGCAACACTCAGCCTCAAGTCGAGCGGTGCTCCGGTTGCTATCTACACAGTCGTTATCTACGGCGATGTAAACGGCGACGGTGTTGTTGACGGATTCGATGCTTCCTCCATGGACCTCGCAATCAACAACAAAGCTGCTCTCACAGGCGCTTATAAGACTGCAGGCGGCCTTGCTACCGGTAAGGTTGACCTCGCTAACTACGGCCTTGTAGTTGACGCTGCTTACGGCGGAACTGCAATCGCTCAGAAGTAATTTCCTTTAATTACTTAAGTTAAAACCCGGTGGGGGAGTTATCTCCCCCACAAGGGCGTATGTAATGGGATATTCTTAAAAAGATTAGAGCATATACTTTAAAAGTGCGGCGGAATAGTTTTGTGAAAAAACGGTACAAAGCTTGTAAGCCCGCGAGGAAATAACTTTATTTGTGATAGCGTAAGGGATATTTTCTTTCGGTGTGCCATTTTTATTCACAAATTATTGACATTGTGCTCTCAAAAGTGTATATTTAATATTGATTAAGAATAGAAGGAGGCAAAAAATGACCAAGGCAAAAAAGGCTATTAGCCTTATTGTATCTGTAGTTATGCTCCTTGGCGTGCTTGCAGTCGGCGTTTTCGCAAATGATAATACCGGTGTCGCAGAAAACGGCACTATCGCTTTATCGTTTGACAAGGCGTCATATAGCGCAGGCGATACGGTCAAGGTTACCGTAAAATTAACCACAGATTATTATGCTGCAACGGTTTCTGTTCCTGTTCAGTATGACAGCAGTGCTGTTAAGTTTGTAAGCGGCACAACCGCTTCAACGCTGTTCGGTGCAGGCGATGCAACAAAGACGGTCGTGAATGATGCTGCTGCGGGCGGCAAGACTTATGTCTATGTCGGCGTATTACCGCAGGCTGCCGGCGGAGCTGTTGCTCAGAAGGCAAACGGCGTCGTACTTTCGACCCTCACCTTTACCGCTTCTAAGGCCATTTCCGATACCGCGGCCGCTTTCGGCGTGCTTAACGATCAGAAAACAATGACCAATCTCGGCGGTAAACTCTATGTAGGTTCCTACAAGACCTCTGATGTAACCTCTACGGTTTATACCACAGGTCAGAAACTTACTTTCCCGGTAATGAAGGCTGCTGCTGCAGCTGATCCGGAACTTCAGCTCTCTGAAACAGGAAAAGCTAACGGTGTTATAATCGACAGAGTTTCAACTTGCACCGATGGCAACGGTTTCGTTTACGGTGTTGCAACAGATAACGGTGATTCCATTGCTGATGCTTTACAGACCCCCGCAGGTTCAATTCAGGTAACTGAAAACGACCAGGGTCAAATGAGCACAGGCGCAAAAATCGAGCTTCTTAACGATAGCGGTGACGTTGTTGAGACATACTATTTCGTATTCTTCGGCGATGTTAACGGCGACGGCTTGATTGACCTTTCTGACTCAGGTGCAATTGAGGCTTCGGATGCATTTATCGAGGAAATAGAACCCGGTACGGCAACTTATATGGCTGCTGATGTGGAGGTTGATGGAATGGTAGACCTTTCTGATGCAGGTAAAATTGAAGCACAGGACTCATTTATTGAGGATCTTCCTACACAGCGTGAACTTGCTGCATTACATGCAGAGCTGCTTTAAATTTCAACAAATATTATTAGGAGGAAAATAGAATATGCTTAAGACAAGCAAAAAAGTACTCAGTGTAGTTCTTGCTTTGGTTTTGGTGTTAAGCACGTTGACAGTATGCTCCTTTGCGGCTTTTGATTCCAGCACACAAAAACTTGGCTTTGTTCTTGTGCCGGATAAAGACATCACAAAGGTTCAGAATGGCGATAAGGTAACATTTACACTCTATTTGGATGTTGCTGATTTTAGCCAGAATGTTTCGGTTGCTAAACTCATGTTCTTATATGACAGTTCTGCATATTCAGTAGATAACTCATATACATGTCTTAACGACTTTGCAAAGTTCTACAAGGATGGTACTGCTTCATCTTTGGCTAGCACATCTGCTAACTGGAAAAAGCTTATTGCTGGAACAACTCAGGATATTTCAGCATTTGACAAGGCTTATGTATGGTCAGGTGCCGCTGATACAACCAAAGACTGGGATGAGGATGGTACAGGTAACACTGCTAAACAAGGATTCTCCCTTACTCAGGAAAAGGGAACCCGAACTCCTGCTGAACTTCAGTTCACATTTACAGTTCTTGACAATACTAAGACTTTGGATGTTATGGTTTGTAACAATTTCGCTACAAAATCAACTCTCCAATACTTTAAGACAACTGATGGTGCAACACAGACAAACCTTGACCAGGGCGAAGTTAATACAGAACTTGCTAGTGCAATGGTCAATAACCCCGGAGTCGCAAACCCTGCTGTAGCTAAGTATAAGACTCAGGTTAAGTTCACAGGCGATAAGACAACTGCTCCGGATGATCTCTTCCAGTTCAGACTTACTTCGGTTATCACAGCTGCTGACTTCGCTGCTATGAACTCAAACGGCAATACAATTAAGAGCGTTGGCTTCATTGCTGCCAACACAGGCGCTGCCGATGCAGATGCTGCTAAGACAGCAGTTGAAAAAGGCACCGCACTTCCGTCAGCTTGGAAAGCTGCTTCTACCGACTATGTAAGTCAGGCAAGCGCTTCTTCCGATGCATACTTCGGCGCAATCATCAAGAATATCTCTCATGCTTCTCAGGCAACTGATATTGACTGCATCGCTTATGTATGCTACAATGACGGTACTGCCGATCATTATGTTTGGTATTCCGCAGCTGTAACTGCTAAAGTTGCTTCAGGATATGATGCTGCTGTTGCTAATTGGAAAGCTCAGTAATTGAATTTTACCAAGAAACCACAGCGAGACTTTACTATCGGTTCGGCTGTTCAAAACTGAATATTCCGTTCCGACATTAAAATTTATTATTATATCTTGAAAGGAGATTAAATCTCAATGAAACAGGTTTATCAAACACCGGATTTCGATGTTTCTGCATACGAGCTTGATGATATCATCACAATCTCCATAGGCACCGGCCCCGTAGAGGGCGGCGACTCGGGTTGGGTTGAGATCTGACGCTCACGTAGCAATCGATCCGATTTATTAACAATCATAAGCAGAGCAAGGTTCGCCTTGCTCTGTTTTTTTGTGCCCTGTTTTGCATTTTGTGCACCATTCCGTTTCTGTACCCCATTCTGATATCGTGTGCCTATTCTGTTTTTGTACTTAATTTAGGTGCTGTATGCCTATTCTTTTTTTGTGTGTCATATGAGGAGCTTTCCACACACCCCTGCCCGCCCTTTTCACTATTCGTTTTCCACTTCCGTTTTCGTCTTTTTACTTTTCAGCCTCCCTTGCAGAGAGCAAGCCTCGCCAAAGCAGTTTGGAAGCTTTTTGCCTCCCTTGAAAAGGGAGGTGGGTTGCCGAAGGCAAGCCGGAGGGATTTCATAGGAATTTACGGAATTTAAAAAGAATGTGCGTGACCTTTAATCCGCTTTTTGCCTCCCTTGAAAAGGAAGGTGGGTTGCCGAAGGCAACTCGGAGGGATTCTGCGGAGTTATATGGAATTTAAATAGAAAGCAAATTACTCTTTAATCCCTCAGTCTACTCACTTCGTTCGTAGCCAGCACCCTTTACAAGGGAGCCTTTTTTGTCGCTTCGCGACATTTCCTCACACCGTGGGGAATCACCCTTTACAAGGGAGCCTATTAAATCCCTCAGTCCGCTCGTGGACTCGCGTCCAGCTCCTGACGGGAGAGAGTCCCCTTTGTCACTTCGTGACATTTCCCCACACCGTGGGGAATCACCCTTTACAAGGGAGCCTTTTGACATTTCCCCACACTGTGGGGAATCACCATATTTGATGTAGCCTGAAAGCGGCTGCAATGTAAATTCGGCAGTCGAAAGAGACATTTATGCAAAAAATCCGTGATTTTTTGTCGCAATTTCGAAATTTCGGCAGATTGACGAATAATTAACACATTGATTATTTATTTTGACGGAGTAATCATCAATATATTGTGTAGTTGCCCATTTACACCCCACAGATGTATTCGTCATTTTTTCAAATTCGCGGCTGTTTAGTTTAACAAATTCAAATAATAGTTAAAAAACATCTAAACGCCCGCAATTTTGAGTTCGTTTTGTTTGCCGCGTCGTATTTTTGCGTTGACAAGAGTCTTTTTTGTGCTATAATTACAAGTGAACGGTAATTCACTACACGTGGTTATCTATGGTGCGCCGCTTTTGCGCAGCACCGTTTCGTTAATTTTATTAAACGGAGGTCACGATATGGACACAAGATTTGCAATTTCGGAGTACAATGACGCTGTTGCAGTCAACAAAGAGCTTGATGAGCTTATTAAAAAGCCGATTTACACCATCAAGCCGGAGGCTCTTAAAAAATACGAGGATGAGTATTACAACAAAAAGTGCCTCAAATCAAAAGCACAGATTGAGGAAGCTCGCCAGATAATCCCCGGCGGCGTTCAGCATAACCTTGCTTTCAACTATCCCTTCCCGCTTGTTTTCACAAAGGCAGAGGGTGCATATCTCTATGACGTTGACGGCAACAAGTATTTTGACTTTCTTCAGGCAGGCGGCCCGACTGTTCTCGGCTCCAACCCGAAAGCTGTTCGTGAGCAGGTCATTGACCTCCTTAATACTTGCGGTCCCTCAACTGGACTTTTCCACGAATTTGAGTACAAGCTCGCCAAAAAGATTTCCGACAGCGTTGAAACCGTTGATATGTTCCGTATGATGGGCTCGGGCACCGAGGCCTGCATGGGTGCGGCTCGTATCGCGAGACTTGCTACAAAGCATAAGAACATCATAAAGATGGGCGGCGCTTACCACGGCTGGTCAGATCAGATGGCTTACGGTATCCGCGTAAACGGCACCAAGTTCACACAGGCTCACGGTGTTCCGCTCAACTGCTTCATGTTCATTCAGGAGACTACTCCGAATGATCTTGACGATCTTGAGAAAAAGCTCAGACTCAACCAGTTCCGCGGCGGCACAGCAGCCGTTTATATGGAGCCGGTAGGCCCCGAGAGCGGTACTACCCCCATCACCGTTGAATATGTTAAGGGCGTTGAGCGTCTTTGCCGCAAATACGGCGCACTCCTCGTATTCGATGAGGTTGTTACAGGCTTCCGTATCGGTATGGCAGGTGCTCAAGGTTACTTCGGCGTATCGCCCGACCTTACCATATTCGGTAAAGTTATTGCAGGCGGTTATCCGGGTGCAGGCGGCATCGGCGGTAAGAGAGAGTACATGAAGTATCTCGGTGCAGGCCTTGATTCGAGCGGTAAGAAGATCCACAAGGCTCTTGTCGGCGGCACAATGACCGCTAACCCGCTTTCATGCTGCGCAGGTTACTTCACTCTTGAAGAAATCGAAAGAACAAACGCTTGCCAGAAGGCAGGTCAGATGGGCGACAGAATTTGCGCGGGTCTTAAAGAGCTCGTTAAGAAGCACGGTCTTCCCTTCGTAGTTTGGAACACCGGCTCTATCTGCCACCTTGAGACAGTCGGCACAATGCACTATCAGATTAACTGGAAGAAACCGTGGGAAATCCCGGCAATTCTCGGCGAGACCGGCATAAGACAGAAGGAAATGGAGCATATGGGCGCAGCTTACATGGCAGAGGGTCTTGTAACTCTCGCAGGCAGCCGTCTTTATACTTCAGCCGCTTATACTCCTAAGATGATCGACCAGGCTCTTGCTTGCTTCGACAGAGTATTTGAAAACGTCGCTGTTAAGGCTGACTGAATTTAATCCCAAGAAAACGGGGCGGACGGGTTTTCCGTCTGTCCCGCTTTGTTATAAATAACGAAGAGGTGAATACAATGGATATAATGGAAGCAAAACAGCTCGTCATTAAAGCCGGTATAGAGGTTGTTGAATACGGCCTTATCGCGAGAACATGGGGTAATATTTCTTGCAGAGTAGACGATAAGAAATTCGTTATTACTCCGAGCGGACGTCCCTATGAAACTCTTACTCCCGACGAAATAGTAGTTGTTAATATCGACGATTGCAGCTATGAGGGTGACATTAAGCCGTCCTCCGAAAAGGGCATTCATGCCGAGGCATATCGTCTTCGCCCCGAGGTTAATTTCGTAATTCACACGCATCAGATGCAGGCGTCCGTCATAAGTGCGCTCGGTATGGATATAAACGAGGTTGAACCCGCGTCGGCCGAAATAGTCGGCGATAATGTCCCGATTGCGGCATACGGACTTCCCGGAACCGGCAAGCTTCGCAAGGGCGTTGTCGAGGCTATAAAGCGTTCGGACTCCAAGGCCGTAATTATGGCTCACCACGGTGCTCTTTGCATGGGTAAGGATTACGACGAGGCGTTTAAGGTGGCGGCAGAGCTCGAAAAGATCTGCGAAACTACCGTTAAAAACAGATACCGTCTCATCACCGGTAAGGTAGCCGAGACCTTAGGCGACGTAGCCGAGTATATCGGCACGCTCTTTGACTCGAGTGCCAAGGAGGCTCCGGTATTTGAGCCGTGCAACAGCGAACGTGACGGCAGCGTGTTTAATATAAGTGCCGTAGACGGCGACGGCTCGATAGTCAGAATAGATATTAAAACTGGTGAGCTTGTAGCAGGCAATGATTATCCGGCTTCGGCTGAAATGCACAGAGCCATCTATAAAAAGCGCAAGGACGTAAACTTCATTATGCACACCAAAACACCGGCGGAAGTCGCAATGTCTAAGTCGGGCAAAACAATGAAGCCGCTTCTTGACGATTTTGCACAGCTTGTCGGCGCAACCGTTCGCTCGGTAACATTTAATCCCAACAGCACAAAAAAGACCGCTAAGAAGGTCGTAAAGGCTCTTAAGGGAAGAAACGGCGTTCTTCTTAACAACAACGGTGCGCTTTGCGTATCGGGCAGCGAATATGATGCCGCAGCGGTTGAAATGGTAATGGATAAGGGCTGCAAGACCGCAGTCGGCGCAAGACTGTTTGAGGCAGGCAAGCCCATAAACCCCATTGAGACAAGACTTATGAGATTTATATATCTCAAGAAGTACTCAAAGCAGGCTAAAAAGTGATATTTGAATATGGTGTAAAAAAGTGTCGCAAACCTCGTGTTTGCGGCACTTTTGCATTTCCCGGACTTTGTTTATTACGGTTTTGAGCGGCTCGCTTCGTTCTGCGTCGCGGCAAAACCGGAGGCTTGCCGGGCTAAAATAAAATCGCACGTTAATTCTCAACCGAAGAGCTGCCGCATATACATATAGTGTTGTACCTGCCATAAGGGACACGGTGTTTATAAAGCGGCAGGCATAGTGTAAACAAAGCAGGTGAGAATTATGAAAAAATATTACCCCGAGGGTGCACGCCCAGACATTGAAGCCGTCGAAAAAAGACTTTCAAGTCCGGCGGAGCTCAAAAACGCCTTTTTGTCGGGAGAATCGCTTGAGGCGCGCGCGGTTCTCTGCGACCGCGGACACAATCTCGATGTGGATTTAAGGTGTATGAAGGGATTTATGCCGCGCAAGGAATGCGCTATGGGGATTGAAGATAACACGGTTCGCGACATAGCCATAATATCTCGCGTTAATAAGCCCGTTGACTTTGTGATAACGGGATTTTCCGAGAATGAAAGGGGCGAGACATTCGCTCTGCTCAGCCGCCGCAAGCTCCAAGAGGAGTGCGCGGCAAATTATACTTCAAGACTCATTCCGGGCGATATAATCGACGCGCGCGTGACGCACCTTGAGCCGTTCGGCGCGTTTTGCGACATAGGCGCAGGCATTTCGGCACTTATGCCGATAGACGGTATCTCGGTGTCGCGCATACCTCATCCGTGTGTTCGTTTTTCGGTTAATCAGGATATAAAGGCAGTTGTGAAATCGATAGACGAAAACGGCAGAATCACCTTGTCACAAAAGGAGCTGCTCGGCACTTGGGAGGAAAACGCTTCAAAATTCGCACCCGGAGAAACCGTGCCCGGAGTAATACGCTCTGTGGAGGATTACGGTATATTCGTGGAGCTTGCGCCCAATCTTGCAGGGCTTGCCGAATGCGCCTTAGGGCCGCGCGCAGGCGACAGTGCCGCGGTTTACATAAAAAGCATAAATCCCGAAAGGATGAAAATAAAGCTTATTATCGTGGACTATTTTACCGGTGACGGCAAAAGTCCGGCGGCGGATTATTTTATAAGTGACGGTCACATAGATAAATGGACATATTCGCCCGAAACGTCAATTAAAAGGGTTGAGACGGATTTTATGAGCTGATTGTATAAAAAATGTTGCAAAAATGATATAATTATGGTAATATCTACTTAATTGTTTAAAGCAGGGGGAGAATAATTATGTCAAAAAACAGGATGAAAAAGTTTGTCAGTATACTTTTGGCACTGACCATGACAGTTCTTTGCTTTGTTCCCGCGGCAGCCGCAGAGCCCAAGGATAAGGTTACGCCTATCCTGATAATAGCAGGCTTCAGCGAATATGCGCTGGTGGACGGCGACGGAAATCAGGTTTGGGGGCCGTCGCAGGACGCAATAGTTGAAATGGCGAAAAACGCCATAGCTCCGCTCGGCGCGTTCCTAAAGGGAGATTATGAAACGTTTTGCACGGGAATAGTGGAAATAGCAAACAATCTTTTCGAGCCGGTTTCGTGCAATCCAGACGGCACGGCAAAGCACCCCGACGTCACCGTTATAGACCAATATACCGAGCCGGTATCGCAATACGGACTTGACGAGGTCACAAGGGCAGACGTCTTTGATAAGGATATAGTCGACGCGTGCTGCGACGAAGTCGGTGCCGACAATGTTTACGTTTACGGTCTTACTTGGCATAAATCTATGCAGGAGCTTGCTGCGGACATAAACACGTATGTTCAAAAAATCAAGGCGGATAAGCACGTCGACAAGGTGTCGATTGCCGGCCACAGTATGGGCGGAGCGGTTTTGGCTTCGTATTTGGGGCTTTACGGCTGTGACGACGTCTCAAACATAACCATGCTAAATTCCGCATTTAAGGGGCTTGATATGGTGGGCTGTCTCTTTAAGGGCGAGATAGCCGTCGGCATAGATAAGCTTATCCCGTTTATAAATCAGAGTATGAATTCCGACACTCTCGGCAAGGTGCTTGACACCTTAAAGCTTTTGCAGCTCGCGGTGCCGAAGCTTGAGGGCTTCCTTGAGACCGAGCTTCCCGACGGCAGCGGCAGAACCTATAAGGACCGAATTTATACCGAGTGCCTTGTTTCCGGCTTCGGCTACACGCCGAGTCTTTGGGCGTTTGTGCCGGATGAATACTATAATGACGCAAAAGCCGTAATGCGGGCGTATATGGAGAAAAATCAGCAGCAAAGCGGTGTCTCGGCTTCTGTGATAGCTGCCAACTGGGCGACCTTTGAGAGAAAAATCGACGAGATACACGATATACAGGCGAATATTTCTTCGACTTTACAGAGAGCCAAGGCAAACGGCACTTCTGTTTGCATATTCTCAAACTACAATCTTTATATAGCGCCGTTTACGCCTACCGCCGATTACACGAGCGACGGAGTTATAGAGACAAACCGTACAAGCGGCGGTGCCACCTGCGCCCGTCTTAAAACGACTCTCGGCGACGATTACGTTCAGGCGAGGGATGTCGGGCACAACTGTCTTTCCGAGGACGGCATTATTGACGCCTCAACATGTATGCTCCCCGAAAACACCTGGTTTATAAAGAATTACGGGCATGCGATGTTTGATTACCGCAAAAACGGCTGTGACCTTTATGTGCGGGCGATGACGGCGAAAACGCAGCCGACCGTTGACACTTGGGCGGAGTATCCGCAGTTTCTCGTTTATAATGCGGGAACTCATTACGTGGCTCCGCTTACGGCAAAGCTCGGCGACGTGGACCTTGACGGCAGCATAACGCCCGTTGACTCAAGGCTTGCTTTAAGATACGTAAACGGTATGGAGGAGCTGTCCCCCACGGCTAAATATGTTGCGGACGCAAACCGCAGCGGCGATATTTCGGCCTTTGACGCGGAGTACATCTTAAAGATGTATACGGGTCTTGTATAATTTCATTTCCGAAAGGAGCTGTAATTTTTACGGCTCCTTTTTGATTTGCACAGTTGTACTCGCAAAAAACGGCGTAAAACTTGCATATTTTTCCCTAAAATGCTCAAAATTATATTTTGTGCTTAATTTATTTCGCCGAAATACAAAAAATTCGCAAAAACTATGGAAATGCCGTATTTTTTCTGTTATAATATCAAGCGGTTTATAATGCCCATAGCTTTAAAGCGAGGGCAGCCATTAACACTGTAATTTATAATTGGAGGTATTCTCAATGGCAAAAAAGTATTGCTACCTTTTTTCAGAGGGTAATGCTAACATGCGTGAGCTCCTCGGCGGTAAAGGCGCAAACCTTGCCGAAATGACCAACATCGGTCTTCCGGTACCGCAGGGCTTCACTATCACAACAGAAGCTTGTACTCAGTATTATGAGGACGGCCGCGAGATCAATCCCGAGATCATGGCTGAAATAAACGAGTACATCGTAAAGATGGAAGGCATCACCGGTAAAAAATTCGGCGATAAGAAAAATCCGCTTCTCGTATCGGTTCGTTCCGGTGCGCGCGCTTCAATGCCCGGTATGATGGACACAATCCTCAACCTCGGCCTTAACGAGGAGGTTGTTAACACAATTTCCGAAATGTCAGGCAATCCGAGATGGGCTTGGGACTGTTACAGAAGATTTATTCAGATGTATTCCGACGTTGTTATGGAAGTCGGCAAGAAATATTTTGAGCAGCTTATAGACGCGATGAAAAAGGAAAAGGGCGTAACTCAGGACGTAGAGCTTGACGCCGACGACCTTAAAAAGCTCGCTATGCAGTTCAAGGATGAATATAAGGCTAAAATAGGCGAGGATTTCCCGAGCGATCCCAAGGATCAGCTCATGGGCGCTATCAAGGCTGTTTTCCGTTCATGGGACAACCCCCGTGCAAACGTTTATCGCCGTGATAACGACATCCCGTATTCATGGGGTACCGCAGTTAACGTACAGTCAATGGCATTCGGCAACATGGGCGATGATTGCGGCACAGGCGTTGCATTCACACGTGACCCGGCTACCGGCGCTAAGGGCCTCTTCGGTGAGTTCCTTACAAACGCTCAGGGCGAGGACGTTGTTGCAGGCGTTCGTACTCCCATGCACATCACAGAGATGGAGCAGAAGTTCCCCGAGGCATTTGCAGAGTTTAAAAATGTTTGCAAGACCCTTGAGGATCATTACAGAGATATGCAGGATATGGAGTTCACCGTTGAGCACGGCAAGCTTTATATGCTTCAGACCAGAAACGGTAAGAGAACAGCTCAGGCAGCTCTTCAGATTGCTTGCGACCTCGTTGACGAGGGTATGAGAACCGAGGAAGAAGCGGTAGCTATGATCGACCCGCGTAACCTTGATACTCTTCTTCACCCGCAGTTTGACGCAGCAGCTCTTAAAGCAGCTACTCCGCTCGGCAAGGGTCTCGGTGCTTCTCCCGGCGCTGCTTGCGGTAAGATAGTATTCACCGCAGAGGATGCAGAGGAGTGGAACGAGAGAGGCGAAAAGGTTGTTCTTGTTCGTCTTGAGACCTCTCCCGAGGACATCACCGGTATGAAGGCTTCTCAGGGTATTCTCACCGTTCGCGGCGGTATGACTTCACACGCTGCCGTTGTTGCACGCGGTATGGGTACTTGCTGCGTATCGGGCTGCACAGCTATCGATATGGACGAAGAAAATAAGAAGTTCACTCTCGCAGGCAAGGAATTCCACGAGGGCGACTACATTTCAATAGACGGTTCTACCGGCAACATCTATGAGGGCATTATCCCGACTGTTGACGCTACCATAGCGGGTACATTCGGCAGAATAATGGGCTGGGCTGATAAGTACAGAACCCTCAAGGTTCGTACCAATGCAGATACTCCGGCTGACGCTAAGAAGGCAAGAGAACTCGGCGCTGAGGGCATCGGCCTTTGCCGTACAGAGCATATGTTCTTTGAAGAGGACAGAATTGCCGCATTCAGAGAGATGATTTGCTCCGACACCGTTGAAGAGAGAGAAGCTGCTCTTGATAAGATTCTTCCTTATCAGCAGAGCGACTTTGAAAAGCTCTATGAAGCACTTGAGGGCTGCCCGGTAACAATCCGTTTCCTCGATCCGCCTCTTCACGAGTTCGTTCCCACCGAAGAAGCTGACATCAAGAAGCTTGCAGACGCTCAGGGCAAGACCGTTGAGCAGATTAAGGCTATCATCGCTTCTCTTCACGAGTTTAACCCGATGATGGGTCACCGCGGACTTCGTCTTGCAGTAACCTATCCGGAAATCGCAAAGATGCAGACTAAGGCTGTTATCCGCGCCGCTATCAACGTTCAGAAGGCTCATCCGGACTGGACTGTTGCTCCCGAAATTATGATTCCGCTTTCATGCGACGCTAAAGAGCTTAAATATGTTAAGGACATCGTTGTTGAGACTGCAGATGCAGAAATTGCAGCTGCCGGCTCCGATATGAAGTATGAAGTAGGTACCATGATAGAGATTCCGCGTGCGGCTCTTACCGCAGGCGACATCGCTAAGGAAGCTGAGTTCTTCTGCTTCGGTACTAACGACCTTACTCAGATGACTTACGGCTTCAGCCGTGACGATGCAGGTAAGTTCCTCGGTGCTTACTATGACAAGAAGATATTCGAGAGCGATCCGTTTGCTAAGCTTGACCAGGTCGGCGTAGGCCAGCTCATGGAAATGGCTGTTAAGAACGGTAAAGCTACCCGTCCGTCACTTCACTGCGGTATCTGTGGTGAGCACGGCGGCGACCCGTCTTCCGTTGAGTTCTGCCACAAGATCGGCCTCGACTATGTATCTTGCTCACCGTTCCGTGTTCCGATCGCTCGTCTTGCTGCTGCTCAGGCTGCAATCGCAGAGAAGAACAAATAATCAGAGTTTGATTTTGGGCAACCCCAATTTTTAAACCATAACAGGAAAAAGACCTTGCAGAGTAAAATCCGCAGGGTCTTTTTTGCGCATTGTCGGAGTGCCTTAAAGATAAAAAATCAATGTGTGGATTGACGGCTTCGTTTACTTTGATGAGAAAAAAGTCTCCGTCGGCTGAATTTTGTCGCCGAAATGCGCCTTTTGATTGACAATCCGACGTAAACATTTTAAAATATCAAGAAGAGATTTTAAAAGGACGCGAAATATGAAGAAAAAAGTCAGATTAAAAAAGACGGTAAAAAGAAAATTTTTGCTGTTTGTAATTTTGGCCGTTATAATGACGGGGCTTATAGTCGGTGAGCTTACGATAGGGCAAAGAGAGGTAAAGGACCCTGCCGTCGAGAGACTCGAAGCAAAAATCAGCGAAACAACCACACAGGAAGAACCGCAGGAGGAGACGACCGAAGAAGAGACTACCGTGGAAACGACAGCCCCTGAAACCGTTCCGGAGACGACCGCATCGGCACCGCCCGTTACGGCTTCGGCAGGCGATTTTTACAAACCCCCAACCCCTGATTTTTA
>OBWW01000732.1_pt1 | contig 20348 bp, 18 predicted proteins | sample 1538091 | NCBI WGS metagenome assembly OBWW01 (sample SAMEA2580125, study PRJEB22360) | human gut metagenome | biome: human gut; feature: human-associated habitat; material: faeces | place: Denmark | collected 2008/2010 | reverse complement strand
CCAGCGAGGAGGGCCGCCCGGTTGGCCATGATTTTTCCCAACAGCCTCACCGAGCCGGGTGCCACCAGCTTGGGCGGCGCCAGCTTCATGACCATCTATCTGAAGGAGACGGGCGAGTACATCTGTATCGAGGCCATGGAGACCGCTCCTGCGGCGGCGGGCATCGACACTCTGGACGAGATCAATGAGAAGAAGGGGGCCATGCTGGTCACCGTCCCTGGACAGGTCCACGGCGCCCTGACCGCCCTGGAGAAGTATGGCACCATGACCCGGGAGGAGGTGCTGGCCCCTGTCATCCAGCTGGCGGAGGAGGGCTTCGATGTCCACATCAGCTTTGAGGAGCGGGCCTCGGCCAGCTTCGACAAACTGGTGCAGAACGAGGAGGCGGCCAAGATATTTACCAACGAAGGCCTGCCCTATGCGGTGGGGGACCACTTCACCAACCCCGACTATGCGGATACCCTGCGCAAGATCGCGGAGGGCGGCATCGACGAGTTCTACAAGGGGAGCATCGCCCAGACCATCGTGGACGAGGTACAGCGCCTGGGCGGCCTGCTCACCATGGAGGATATGGCCAGCTACACCAGCGTGGAGCGGGAGCCCATCAGCACCACTTATCACGGCTATGAGATCGTGACCCAGGGCCCGCCCTCCAACGGCGGCGCCCCCATGCTGGAGATGTTCAATATCCTGGAGAACTACGACCTGGTCTCTATGGGCTTCAACACCCCGGAATATCTGTTCACCTTCAACGAGGCTCTGCGGCTGAGCATGGCGGATGGCATCACCTACTTCGGGGACCCGGATTTTTATGAGCTGCCCATCGATACCCTGATCTCCAAGGAGTACGCCAAGGAGCGGGTGGAGAACGACATGCCCAAGGACGGCAAGGTCAACCCCACTCTTGTTCCCGGGGAGGGCCTCCCCTTTGAGAAGCTGCCCACCGCCGCGCCGGAAAGCGGTTCCACCACCCACGGCTCCGTTATTGACGAGTTTGGGAATATGGTGAGCACCACCCACACCATCGGCGGATATTTCGGATCCTGTATCGTGGCTCCGGGTACCGGCTTCCCCCTGAACGCCCACCTGTCCAACCAGAAGCTGGACATTGCAGAAAAAGACAACCCCAACTTTGTCCAGGGCGGCCTGCGGGTCATGAGCACTATGTGCCCCACCCTGGTGGTCAAGGACGGCGAGCCTATCATGGCCATCGGCTCCCCCGGCAGCTGGTGCATCCCGCCTGCCATCGTCCAGATCCTCAATGCAGTGCTGCTGTTCGACATGGACCTGCAGCAGGCCATCAACGAGCCCCGGGCCATCTTCACCTCGTACAGCGCCCCGCTGAAGGTGTACGCCGAGCCCCGGCTGCCGGAGGAGACCATCCAGGCCCTGATCGACGCGGGCTATGAGGTGGACTCCGGAAAGGACTGGAACACCAGCCTGGGCAGTGTGGGCGTGGTCCTGGTGGACCCGGACGACGGCTTTGTCTATGCGGGCGGAGATAACCGCCGGCAGTACAAGTCACTGGCCTATTGAGAAAGCCAGCGCATACAGATACCAAAAGTCTGATGGGCATTTGAAACGGAATGAGAAGGGAGGAAAAGAAGGCCCATGAGGAGATGTATGCGAGGTAAAAAATGTTACATCAATAAGGAGGAGAGCATATGAAACGGAATAATCAGTCCCTGACAACGAAATTCAGCGCACTGGCTCTTGTACTTGCAATGATGCTGTCCCTGCTGGCGGGCTGCGGACAGACCACCCAGCCGGCAGCCAGCTCCACCCCTCCCGCGGCTTCTTCAGAGCCCGCTGCCTCTGAGCCGGAGACCCCCGAGATCCCTGAGACCATGGAGGGCGATGAGTTCGGAAACGGCGCCATCGGCACCCACGGCGGCGTATCCAGCGGCAGCGTGGACGGCTCTCCGGTCCGGCCAGACCAGCCGCCGTGGCCGCGGCGGTGGCCACCGCTTTCGCAGTGGGCGTGTGTGAGCCCAACCTGAGCGGCATCGGCGGCTGCGGCATGATGAACATCTATCTGGCGGATAACCACGAGTACGAGATCCTGGAGTACATGGAGACTGTCCCCGTGGCGGTGGAGCCCGGCTGGTACAATCCGGAGACAGACTCTGCCACGGCCAAGAATGCCGCTGTCCCCGGCCAGGTGGCTGGTCTGCTCACCGCCCTGGAGAAGTATGGCACCATGACCCCGGAAGAGGTCATGGCCCCCGCCATCAAGCTGGCCCGGGAGGGCTTCCCCATCGAGGAGCGTCTGGCCAATGCCATCATGGACTCCTTTGATATGATCTCCGCCAATGAGGAGGCTGCGGCCATCTACACCAACGACGGCCTCCCCTATGCGACCGGCGATCTGTTCAAGAACGAGCCCCTGGCCGACACCCTGGAAGCCATTGCCAAGGGCGGCATCGAGGAGTTCTATACCGGCGAGCTGGCTCAGAAGATGGTGGACGGTCTCCAGGCCAATGGCAGCCTGATGGCCATGGAGGACCTGGCGACCTATACCGTGGCGGAGCGGGAGCCCATCCGTACCGAGTACTACGGCTATGAAGTGGTCACCGTTCCCCCTCCCTCCAACGGCGGCGATTGGCTGCTGGAGATGCTGAACATCATGGAGGAGAAGGACATCTCTCAGTATGACCCCAGCACCCTGGAGTACCAGTACATCTTCAACGAGGCCTGCCGCATCGGCCTGGTGGATTCCTACACCTACATCGGCGACCCCGCCTTCTATGACCTGCCTGTGGAGGAGATGATCTCCGACGAGTTCGCCGCCGAGCGGGCTGCCCTTATCGACATGGACAACATGCAGGCCATGGAGTCTGTGCCCCTCAGCGACCTGCCGGTCACCAAGCTGGAGCCCACCGCGGAGGAGAGCCAGCATACTACCCACATCGCCGTCATCGACCAGTACGGCAACATCGTCTCCACCACCAACACCCTGGGCAACGGCTGGGGCTGCAAATTTATGGCCCCCGGTCTGGGCTTCTTCTACAACAGCCACATCGGCAACCTGGACCATGAGAACCCCGACAGCCCCGACTATGTGATGCCCGGCAAGCGGGTGCGCTCCACCATCTCTCCCAGCCTGGTGCTCCAGGACGGGAACCCCATCATGGCGGTGGGCTCCCCCGGCTCCCTGGCCATCCCGCCCGCAGTGGCCACCATTATCAACAACGTGCTGCTGTATGGCATGAATGTGCAGCAGGCCATCAATGAGCCCCGCGCCATGGCCATCAACCGCTCCGGCATGGACTCCCCCGCCCGGGTGAGCATCGAGCAGCCCCGCTTCGATCCGGACCTGGTGGCCCAGATGGAGGGGATCGGCTACGAGATGAAGGACGTAGGCGAGTACAACATGGCGGTAGGCGGCATCGCAGCCATCTATCTGGACCGGGACAACGGCATCTTCTATGCCGGCGCCGACCCCAGACGCGGCTATAAGGCCCTGGCCTATTAAGACCCGGCATTCCGCGGGCCCGGTCCGGCTTCCTGCCGGCTGAACGGGAGGGCACGGGCCCCGATCTCCGATTGGCTGATCCGGTCCGGGGACCCCAGATACCCGGCCGGAATGCGTGTTACAAGGAGTGGTAATGAGTGAATTTGACTGAAGCGTATCTGCTGCTGGCTGTCATGCTGGCTGTCGTAGCGGTGGTCAGCGTTCTGTTCAAAGGGAAAAGCGGCCTGATCGCGCCCCTTATCTTCGTGGCGGGCCTGATCACCGCGCTGGTGGCCGGGCTGGGCTTCCGGCTCAGAGAGGTCACCGAGGGTCCCTTCGTCTTTGTGGACACCCTGATGTGGGTGCTGTGCGGCGCAGCCTTCTCCTATCTGCTGTATGTCAACGGGACCTTCCAGTTCCTGTTCGCCAAGGTGGTAGGGAAGAAGCGCAGCCCGGCCGCCCAGATGTTCATCCTGATCCTGTTCATCGGCCTGCCCGGCATGATCACCGGCACGGCCCTGGCCAGCGTGGCCACCACTGGCCTGATGGCTGGCCGCTACCTGCTGGACAAGGGGATGGAGAAGAGCAAAGTGGTGGAGGTGGTGACAGTGGGCGCTCTGATGGGCATGCTGCTGCCTCCCCTGTGCGTACCCGCCATGGCCCCCACCATTGCCCGGCAGGGGCTCTATCCCGGCGCTTTTGAGGGATATTTTCTCCCCATCCTGATCCTGGCCCTCCCCGCCCTGATCGTCTACTGCGCCCTGGCCGGGCGCCGGGTGCTGGGGGAGTGGGAAGCGGACGGGAACGTGGAAAAGACGGGCAGCGCGGTCTGCCTGATCCCCCTGGCCGTGGTGGCGGTGCTGGTGCTCTGCTACAACTTCCTGTACTTCCTGATCCCCTATTACGGGGGGTATCCGGTGATCTACCTCATCGGCTTCGTGCTGGCCCTGATCTTCAAGTGCAAGGGAGCCAACCCCCTGATCGCGGCGGCGGACGGCATCCGCACCGTGGCGGTGGAGCTGGCCCTGATCCTGGCCTATGCCTCTGTGGTCGAGACCTTCAACCTGGTGGGCGTCAACGGCACCCTCTCCGCCCAGATGGAGATCGCCGGCATCAACGGCGCAGTGATCGCCCTGGTACTGGGACTGCTGGTGCTGGCGGGCGGTCTGCTGCTGGGAACCCCCTTCGCCTATGTGGTGGGGGCGCTGGCCACTTATCTGGTCAGCAACTCCAACTATGGAAGCTATGAGCTGTCCATGATGGCGGTAGGCGCCGCCATCGCCATGAGCATGCTCCTGGCCCTGCGGGGCAGCCTGGCGGAGACGGTGGGCGAGACCCTGGGGGTGACTGGGGTCACCGGAACTGAGGTGGTCAAGCGCAACATCATCTTCACGCTGGTGCTGACCGCCGCCATCGTGGTGTTCCTGGTGGCAGGTTCATCGCTGAAGTTCCTGATGATTTAAGGGGGGACGAAGAATGATTGCTGCATTGTTCATCATCTATCGGATCATCGTCGCTGTCCTGGCCCTGGTGGTGATCTGGGACATCGTGCGGGAGAGATCGCTGGCCCATGTGATGAGTCTGGGGATCATCTGTTTCCCCTTGATCCTCCGCGCGCTGCTGATCAAATGAAGGGGGAACGGAAATGAAAAACAAGAGTCTGATCCCAAACATTGCCGTTCTGCTCGTGGTGGCCCTGGTCTGCGTGCTGACAGGGCAGATCTATCTCCAGCAGCAGAAGGACGACGTGCTGTACACCGAAAATCCCAACATCACCGGTGTGATCCGGCTGAGCGACTACAATCCCAACCTGAAGGACACGCCGGGCGACGTGGATATCTATGTCTTTGACAGCGGGATCCCCGGAGGCAAGGCGCTGATCTACGGCGGCACCCACACCAATGAGGTGGGCTCCATGCTCAACGCCGTGACCTATTTGGAGAACGTGAAGTGTGAAGAGGGCACCCTCTATGTGATGGTGCGGGCCAACAACAGTGGATACAGCCACACCCAGCCCCTGCTGGCCCAGGCCAACAAGATGACCTTCCAGCTGTCCGACGGCTCCACCCGGGAGTTCCGCATCGGCACCCGCATCTCCAACCCGGTGCACCAGTGGCCCGACCCCAACTACCGGCTGAATACCTCCAAGCGGGAACTGCGCCACGACGAGATCGCGGAGATCCGCAACCTGAACCGCAACCACCCCGGACTGGAGGAGGGCTACCTCACCGAGATGGTGTGCTACGCCATCTACAACTTTATCCAGACCGAGCAGATCGACTTCATCTATGACGGCCACGAGGCCGGTGCCGAGTCGGTGAAGCTGGTCAACACCCTGGTGGTCCATGAGAACGCCATGCCTCTGGGCTCCTCCGCTGTGATGAACTGCGTCATCAACAACCTGCCCCTGAAGATGGAGATCTCCGGCCAGACCTCTTACGGCCTGTCCCACCGGGGCCTGGGCGACAATACCGACGCCCTGTGCACCCTGTTCGAGACCTGCAACCCCGCCATGGGCAGCTACCACGACAAGGTGACAGAGGAGCTGGTGAAGGACGGCATCTCGGGCAACTATCTGGCCATGCATCGGGCGGGGCTGTTCCCCAATTCCTACGACTTTGACGAGAACGGCTGGCCCATCGAGAAGCGGACCGCCTACCACATGAGCATGAGTGCGGAGATCATCAACACCTTCGACCAGATGTACCCCGACAAGCCCCTGAAGATCTCCGGCCTGCCCGATGCCAACGAAATGATCGCCAACGGCCTGGAGGCCACCCTGAAGTCCCTGGCCTGAGGGACTCGACTGGTAAGGTGCCAAGTCCCGGAGGACCGGGATCAAGCATAGAACTGAAATGATCTTAGGAGGAACTTAAAATGAAAAAGCGCAACGTATGTATGCTCCTGGCCGCGGCCCTCAGCTGCAGCCTTCTGCTGACCGCCTGCGGCGGTGGCGGGACCAGCACCACCACCCCGGGGACCAGCACCCCGTCCACCAGCACCAGCGCCCCCGCCGGGAGCGCCGGCGCCTCCACCGGTGCTGAGAGCGGCTACACCTTCCGCACCAGCGAGAGCAACCGGGTGGTGACGGAGAACGGCACCTTCACCAAGGACCAGGTCTCCGCCCCCGTCCTGATCACCTCCTTCGGCCAGAGCGCCGACGTATCCATGCTGGACGCCCTGATGAAGAAGGTGGGAGCTGAGTACACCTTCGACGCCACCGCTTCCGCAGAGGACGCCGCCGGATACAAGACCATCATCATCGCCAGCGGAGCCTCCTCCAAGGGGCTGGGCGCGGCCGGCATCTCCCAGGAGGACGAGATCGCGCGCGCTGAGGCCATCGCCCAGACCGCCAAGGACAACGACATCACCGTGATCGTGGCCCACATGGGCGGCGCCGCCCGCCGGGGCACTCTGTCTGACCAGTTCAGCGACCTGGCCCTGGGCTGTGCCGACTACATCATGGTAGTGGAGGAGGGCAACGACGACGGCAAGTTCTCTGACGCCGCCACCGACGCCGGCATCCCCATCACCATGCTGTACACCATCGCCGACGCTGTGACCCCGCTCCAGGAGATCTTCGGCGCCTGAACCCCATTGCACTGCAAGGAGGCCCCGCCTGTCAAAACGGGTGGGGCCTCTTCCCAAAAGCGGACGCTCCGCCGGCAGAGGCGGCCGTCTGCCCGACTCCCGCGAATACTCCGGAACAGGAGGGATTTGATTGGAATTTGAACTGGTAATATTCCTGGTCATGCTGGGCGTGTTCCTGCTGGGGAACTTCCTGCTGAAGCTGCCGGTCAGCTTGTCTATGGCGGCCGGCGCTATCGCCGGCGCCCTGGTGGGTGGGGAGGGTATCCCCCTGCGCCATCTGTTCGAGGGCACCTTTGTCTATATGGATACGGTGCTCATCATCTCCATGGCCATGATCTTTATGACGGTGATCCAAAAATCCGGGGCACTGGAGGCCCTGAACGCCGTCATCGTCTCCCGCTTCCACAAGGTCCCGGCGGTCATGCTGATTCTGCTGATGCTCATCATCATGTTCCCGGGCATGATCACGGGCTCCTCCACCGCCGCGGTGCTTTCCGCCGGCGCTATCGTGGCCCCCATCCTGCTGATGATGGGCATCCCGGCCCCCCAGACCGGCGCCATCCTGGCGGTGGGCGCCATCATGGGCATGGCCGCCCCCCCGGTGAACATCCCCGCCATGCTGATCGCCGGCGGCGTGGATATGCCCTACATCGGCTTTGAGGGCCCCCTGGCCTTCATGACCTTCCCCTGCGCCATCTTCACCGTCCTCTTTGTGGGCCTGCGCTACTGCCGGCACCTGGATTACGACAAGATCAAAGAGGGGCTGAACCTGGAGGTGGGCAAACAGTACGGGCTCAAGCTCTACATCCCCATCCTGGTGGTCATCGTCCTCATGGTGGGCAGCCGGGCTCTCCCCAACGTGTTCCCATCCCTGGGAATGCCGCTGATCTTCTTCATCGGCAGCGTGGTGGGCCTGTTCACCGGCAAGAAGTTCAACGCCATCCAGGCAGTGTCGGAGGCTGTGGAGACCACCGTCCCCGTGCTGGGCAAGCTGATGGGCGTGGGCATGTTCATCCAGGTGATGACCCTCACCGGCGTGCGGGCCTACATCGTGGCCAGCTGCTTCGGCTTCGGCCTCATCGTCCTGTATGCCGCCGTCTGCCTGGTGATGCCCGCCTTTGGCGCGGTGTCCTCCTACGGCGCGGCCTCTGTGCTGGGCGTCCCCTTCCTGCTGGCCCTGCTGGACACCGGCGACCAGATCGTCATTGCCGCCGCCCTGTCCTTCATCTGCTCCATGGGCGACCTGATGCCGCCCACGGCCCTGGCGGGCAACTATGCGGCCCAGATCGTGGAACAGAAGTACTCCCGGGTGCTGCGGCACTGCGCCATCCCCTTCATCGTCTGCATCCTGTACGGCCTGGTCACCCTGCTGGTGTCCGGCAACCTTTCGTTCCTGACTTGAGATAGGAGGGGAAAGCATGTTATTATATGTTTATTTGGGCCTGGTGCTCTTCCTGCTGGTATTCGTCATCAAGAATATGGTGCGGGAAAAGAACCTGATGCTGCAGATCGACGCCGCGCTGGTGGTGGTCCCGCTGGTGCTGCGGCTGCTGCTGATCAAATGAGGGGGTGGACAGAGTGAAGATCGAAGTGAAAAAGAGCTGGTTATCCGCCCTGATCCTGCTGGCTCTGGCCGCCGCCGCCATCGTGTATCTGGCCGGCCAGTTCCTCTCCATGCGGGAGGTGGAGCCCATCTACCCAGGCCCCGGAGTGACAGAGATCAAGATGCTGTCCGACTGGTATCCCGGTCTGGAGGGAACCGCCGGAGACACGGAGGTCTATGTGCTGGAGGGGGAGCAGGAGGGGGACTCCATGCTGGTGCTGGGGGGCACCCACCCCAATGAGCCTTCCGGCCTGGTGGCCGCCGTCCTGCTCATTGAGAACGCCCAGCCTGAGGCGGGCACCCTGTACGTCATCCCGCGGACCAACAACAGCGCCTTCACCTGCACTGACCCCCAGGAGGGGGCCCCCATGCGCTTTACCATCGACACCCCCAACGGGGAGCGCTGGTTCCGCTTCGGCTCCCGGGCCACCAACCCCATCCACCAGTGGCCCGACCCGGAGATCTATGTCCACGCCTCCTCCGGACAGCGGCTGTCCGGCTCCGAGACCCGGAATATCAACCGCTCCTACCCGGGGCGTACCGATGGCACTTTCACCGAGAAAATGAGCTACGGCGTGACCCAGCTCATTGAACAGGAGGGCATCGACATCACGGTGGACCTCCACGAGGCATCTCCCGAGTACCCCACCATCAACACCATCGTGGCCCATCAGGATGCCCTGTCACTGGGCTCCCAGGCGCTGATCAACATGCAGCTGGAGGGAATGAGCATCGGCCTGGAGCCCTCTCCCGAGAACCTGCACGGCCTGACCCACCGGGAGCTGGGCGACTACACCGATACCCTGGCCCTGCTGATGGAGACCTCCAACCCCTCCCAGGGCCGCCTGAGAGGAAAGACCGACGAAAACCTGGTGGTCACCGGACAGGATAAGTACTATCTGAAGGCGGCTGGCTACGGCCGTCTGTATGACTTCGGCTATGACGCGGACGGCGCCCCCATCTCTGAGCGGGTAGCCCGTCATGTCACCGGCGTGGCTCAGTTCGCGGTGGCCTTCAACGAGCTGGGATTGGGCAACCTGGTCATCAACGGTATCCCGTCCTATGTCGATATGGCGGCGGACATCGGGCAGTTCCTCGCTCCCGACTGAGCGCGGAAAGTTGGGAGGTGAAGGCATGAAAAAGCAGATGTTGAGTCTCTTCCTGGCCCTGGCCCTCACCGGCTGCGCCGCCCCAGGGCCGGGGAGCACCTCCGCCCCGGCGGAGAGCGGAGCGGCCCCCGCAGGCAGCGAGGCGCCGGCCTCCGCCTCCCAGGAGGAGAGCGGCTATGACCGCCGGGAGGCCATCGAACGGCCGGAGATCGGTGCGGAGGTGGTCATCGACCCGCCCTATGATTTCGACCCCGCGGAGATGGTGCCTGGCGACTTTGGGGACTACTTCACAGACTGCGATCATCCCACCCAGGTGAGCACCTACAAGCTCGCCGAGGGGACCGACATCGAAAATGAGGTGACGGTGCTCCAGGGGGAGGAGGAGGGACCCACCATCTACATCGTGGCGGGAGTTCACGGGGATGAGATCGCCGGCTGGATGACCGGGAACCTGGTCAAGAAGATCGGCATCCGGGCCGGGACGGTCCATATCCTGTCCCCAGCCAACCGCTGGGGCGCGGAGGCGGACCCCAGAGTCCGCTATGTGACGGAGCAGGAGGATCTGAACCGGTCCTTCCCGGGGGACCCGGAGGGGAATATGGCCCAGCGGGTGGCCGACTCCATCTACCAGGACATCCAGAGGGTGGACCCGGTGTTCCTCTTTGACCTGCACGAGGCCCGGGCCAACGCGGAGAACAAAGATTTCCTGGGCAGTTCGCTGATCTACACCGACCTGAGCGAAATGAGCGACATGTACCTGGAGATGCTGATGGCCACGGAGTCCGGCGAGCTGTGCTCCGAGCGATTCAACTTCTATGGACCCGGCCCCATCGGGAGCATCAACAATACGGTGACCACCCAGCTGGGCATCCCCACCATCACAGTGGAGACCTACCGGGGCTATGAGCTGGAGCGCCGGATCGGAGACCAGCTGGACATCGTGGAGTACGTGCTGCGGTACTACGGCCTGATTTGAGCGTGCAGCGGCCCGAAGCCGGACTCGGGATACAAAAGAAAAGACACGGCAAGCCTTGCCCCGGGCATCCAGGGCAAGGCTTGCGGTTATTCCTTGGGCGGACCGCAGGGGAAGAGGGGGATGGACTTGAAACGAGAGCATGAGCTGGGACAGACGGCAGAGGCCAGAAAAAGAACGGACCGGGACCTGCGGTGCATCGGCTGGGGCCTGGTGCTTCTGGGAGTGCTGATGCCCGCCCTGGTGACGGTGGAGAACACCGGTATCTACCGCACGCTGATGAACGGCATCTATCAGGGGCAGGAGATCTACGTGCTGCTGGCGGCGCTGAAGCTGGTGGTGCTCAATGCGGTGCGGGCCTATCCCCACTACATGGGCGTGTTTTTTCTGGTGGAGACCTTCCGGGGCATGGAGCTGAGACGGCGGCTGCTGGCGTCTATCGCTGCGGTGGGCATCCTGATCCCCGGAGTGTATCTCCTCATCAACCGGATCTATGGCATCCGCTATGACTTCGGAATTCCGGCCCTGTCCATGATCGCCATGATCTGGGTGCTGGCCAAGATCGATTTCAGCTTTGTGGGGCTGATGAAGAAGGGGCTCATGGTGGCCTTTTTCATCACGGCGCTGCAATTCCTGGACATGATGCCTCTGCTGTGGAATTTTCCCTTCGGCAGAGGAGAGAGTTCCTATGACATCAAGCTCGTCTCCAAGTTCCTTCAGGCGGACAGCTTTCTCCAGGCCATGGCCACCATCTTTTTTGCTCTGTTCCTCTTCATGTCCGTGCTGCTCCTGCTGCTGGTGGTGGATGAAAACAACATCCGCCGCATCAGCGAGCAGAAGGAGCTCAACGAGCACATGCTGATGGAGACCCGGATGCGCATCCTGGAGAACCGGACCTATATGGAACTGCGCCACCTGGTCCATGATCTGAAGTCCCCTCTGACCAGCATGCAGGCCCTGGTGGGGGTGGTCAAACTGTCCGCCGGCAGGAGAGGGGACCAGACGGAAGGGGAGTATCTGGAGCGGATCGAGACTATGATAGACCGGATGAGCAGCATGATTTCCGAGATCCTGCACGAGGAGCAGCGGAGCGTGGTGACCACCCAAGAGCTGCTGGACGCCGTGATGGCCCAGATCTCCAGCGCGGAGTATGCGGACCTGGTCCACACGGAGAACCGGGCTCCAGAGGCGAAGATCCGGATCAACAAGATCCGATTCTCCCGGGTGCTCATCAACCTGGTGGAGAACGCCGCCTATGCGGTCCGGAGGCCGGACGGCAAGATCTGGATCAGGGTCGAGGAGACGGAGGGGGCAGAGATCCGCTTTCAGGTGGAGGACAACGGGACAGGGATTCCCAGGGAGCTGCTGGGCGAGATCTGGGAGAAGGGATTCTCCATCCGTAGCTCCAGCGGACTGGGACTGAATTTCGTACAGCAAGTGGTGGAGCAGTGCGGCGGCAGTGTCGAACTGGAGAGCGTGGAGCGGGAGGGAACGGTGGTCACCGTCTCCCTGCCCCCCTGTGAGGAGGATGTGTGTGAGACAGGACCAGTATGAGCTGAAGGGAGCGGTGCTGGAGGCACCGCTGGAGTGGCAGGGCCTCCGTCTGGCTCCCGGACGGGGGGGCGTCCTGGTTACGGGGCTGGAGGGGACGGACCAGCGGCGGTTCCAGCGGCAGCTGACCGTACTGAAAGGGTACGCCGCCCTGGCGGCGGACAGGCGGGGGGAACGCCCCCTCCGCCTGCGGCAGGAGGACCTGCCGGAGCGGGAAGGGCCGGAGACCCTGGCCGCAGTCTGGTACGGCCGGGCGGCGGAGGCGGAGGACCAACACGGCACCCTGGTGGCCTGCTACAACGGGTTCGGCGCCCTGCCGGGGGGCTTTGCCGCTATGGAGGAGAGCCTGGCACGCTGGGCTGGGCGGCCCCTGGGGGAGAAGCTGCTGGACTATGTCCAGGCGGTCCGGCGGGAGGAGGGGGACCTGGCCGAGAAGGCGGAGCCCTTCCAGACCCTGCCCAGCTGGACGGACCGGGAGACGGGGGAGCTGCTGCGCGCGCTGCTGCGGGCGCTGTGTGAGGGATCTGGCGGGCGCGGGAGCGCCCAGGGATAAGGGGGGAGCGGAGTGGAGAAGCGAGCCAAGCAGCTGGAATACCTGATCACCAGCATGATCCTGCTGGGCATCGGGATGCTGTTTTTCTTCATGAACGAGAGCGTCAATACCTATACGGTGCTGCGTTTTGGCCTGTTTCAGATCATGCAGAGCGTGCTGCTGCTGATCTGCGCTATCCTGCTCTGGTATCGGGCATATGTGGTCCGGCGGGAGCAGGAGACGGCCGAAGGGGGGGCGGAGACGCTGGGAGCAGCCCAGGCTGCGCCGGAGGAGGCCGGAGAGGAAAAGCGGGAGGCCAAGCGGGACGCGGTGGACAGCGTCAATGCCACCATGCTGCTGGTAGTGGTCACCGTGCTGGTGGTGGGATTCTATCTCTTCACCCTGAAGCCCCGGGAGGATGTGACTGGGGCCGTGGCTCCCCTGCACATGGTGGTATGCGTGGTGTCCTTCATCCTTTACGCCTGTGTGGAGCGCTGGTGGTCCATGCAGCTGGACACCAACCCGGATGCGGCCAGCATCTGCAACCTGATGGTGCTCAACAAGATCGCTGTAGCCGCCCTGATGGCGGATATGGTCACCTCCTTCACCGGGCTGTTCAGCGTCAGCCAGTATGTGGACTATGTCATCCTGGGCTGCTGGTTCTATGTGGCGGCCATGGCGGCTGTCAGCGTGGCAGTGAAGATGACCCGGCACCGGGAGGAACTGGTCTTCCGTCTGTACATCCTGTTCCCGGTGTACTACTACGGGGGACAAAAGGGCAGCGGGGCCCTGACCTGGCTGGAGCAGCACACCGGCATCTCCATGCGCTCCCTGTGGAGCCTGAAATTCATCAAGATGATCCTGCCCTCCTGCGCAATGGCGGTGCTCCTGCTGGTGTGGCTGTCCACCTGTGTGGTGCAGGTGGAGACTTATCAGCAGGGGGCGCTGTACCGCTTCGGCAGTCTGGCGCGGGAGGATATCCTGGAGCCAGGCCTGCACTTCAAGCTTCCGGTGCCCTTTGAAGAGGTGAAGATCTACAACGTCACCCAGCCTCAGGGGATGATCGTGGGCTATGAGGGGGACGTAAACAACAAGAACAACCTGTGGACCCGCCCCCACGAGGGGGAGGAACAGGCTCTCCTGCTGGGCAACGGGAATGAGCTGGTGGCCATCAACCTGAAGATCACCTACCGCATCAGTGACCTGTACACCTACCTGACCCGGTACAGCAGTCCGGAGGACGTGCTCAACGCCAAGGGCTATGAGGTGGTGATGGGGGAGACCATCCATACGGACATCAACACCATCATCAGTGAGGACCGCAGCCAGCTGTCTCACCGCATCGAGGAGCAGCTCAAGGAATATGCCCGGGAGGCGGAGCTGGGGCTGGAAGTGATGAGCGTCACACTGGCCAGCATCCACCCGCCGGTGGCCATCGCGGATATCTACCAGAGCGTGGTGAGCGCGGGCATCCAGAAGAAGACCAGCGTCCTCACCGCGGAAGGGAAGGCTCTGGTGGCACGGGAGGGGGCCGAGGCAGACAAACAGCTGGCTATCAATGACGCCGGCATCCAGCGGGATGAGCGGGTCTCCAGCGCCAACGCGGAGATCCAGAAATACAATGCCAGCATCGAGGCCTATCTGCTGGACCCGGAGGCCTATCTGCTGGACCGGTATCTGGAGAGCTTCCAGCAGGCTCTGGCCCAGCAGAGAAAGTATATCGTAGGGCCGGGGGTGGACGCCGGAGCCCTGTATGCCAACTTCGGACTGGGCGGCTCGGGGAGCCGGTGGTTCAGCGGCCTTGACGGCGGAGGCGCCGGCGGGGAGCAGGCGGCGGAGACACAGACAGCGGGGACGCAGGCGGAGACCGGCGCAGTGCCGGGTGAGGAGGGGACATGATATGAAAGGGAACCGCATCATCAAGTGGATGTTCGCCCTGATCGTGGCGGCCATCATCGGCTTCTTTGGCTTTGTGTTCAAGGTAAACGAGGGGGAGTACGCGGTGGTGACCCGGTTCGGCGCGGTCCGGTCGGAGGTGACCCAGGCAGGGATGTACCTGCGCCTGCCCTGGCCCTTTGAGGACGTGCAGATCAAGGAAGCGGTATCTGGACTCCGGCTACCTGGAGACCCTGACCCATGACAAGAAAAATGTCATCATGCAGACCTACACCATCTGGAGCATCGCCGACCCCCTGCGGTACTACACCAGCGTGGGGGATACCGCCCTGGCGGAGACCTACCTCAGCGACCTGGTCACCAGCGCCAAAAATGGGACCATGGGCAACTATGACCTGTCCGCTCTGGTCTCCCTGGACGAGGAGGACATCAAGATCGACGAGATCGAGGCCGCCATGCTCCAGGAGGTGCAGTCCCACGCTCTGGAACAGTACGGCATCCAGGTCCATGAGCTGCGGCTGAAGCGGGTGGGCCTGCCGGCCACCAACGTGCAGAGCGTGTTCACCCAGATGCAGGCGGACCGGCAGAAGTACATCGACCAGCTGCTGGCGGAGGGTGAGCGGGACGCCCAGATCATTATGAGCGAGTCGGATGCGGAGGTGGCCGCCATGGTGGCCGAGGGCCGGGAGGAGGCTGCCGCCATCAACGCGGAGACGGAGCGGGAGGTGGCAGAGATCTATGCCTCGGCCCACAGCCAGGACCCAGAGCTGTATGAATTCCTACAGAAGCTGGCTGCCCTGGAGAACTCGGTGGACGAGGACACGGTGATGATCATCACCATGGACACCCCGCCATTCGACGTGCTCTACGGCGATGACTGAAGGCGGTGAGGGAAGATGAAGGATTCTCAGCGGTTCATTGCCATCATCAACACCGCCATCCGCTACTGCAAATGGCTGATCGTCATCCTTGTGGCGCTGATCTGCTGCTCCGGCATCCGGGTGGTCAATAACCACGAGGTGGCGGTGGTGCTGCGGTTCGGACGGCTGGTGGGGGACACCCGGGAGGAGCAGGTGAAGGAGCCGGGCCTGCTGCTGGCATTCCCCTATGTGATCGACGAGGTAATCAAGGTGCCGGTGGGAAAGGTGCATGAGGTGTCCATCACCACTCACGCCGCCTCCGCTGACCCCACCTATGCGGAGATCGAGGACACCGGCTATGTGATCACAGGGGACGAGAATATCATCCACATTGATGCCACCCTGAAGTATCAGATCTCTGACCCGGTGGAGTACGCCCTGTACAACAGTGACCCAGAGACCGAGATCAACGGCGTAGTCAGCGGCGTGATGACCTCCTGCGCGGCGTCCAAGAGCGTGGACGGCCTGCTCACCGACCAGAAGGCGGAGTTCGGAAACGAGGTCATCCGCCAGGCCCAAGCCATCCTGGACGGGATGGAGATGGGGGTGAGCATCGTGAGCCTGGAGTTCAAGAGCATCAAGCCCCCCAGCGCCCTGCAATACCACTTCGACCAAGTAAACGCCGCCTCGGTGGAGAAGGAGACCCGCATCCAGCAGGCCAACCAGTACCGGGAGCGGGTGATCCCGGAGGCCAACGCCGCCGCCGATAAGCTGGTGAGCGACGCCCAGGTGTCGCAGCACGACCGGATCAACCGGGCTAACGACCAGGTGGCGGAGTTCTACGGCCTGTTCCAGGAGTATCAGCAGAACCGGGACGTGGTCTACGAGCGGGTGTTCCGGGAAAAGGTGGTCACCATCTTCAACCAGATGGGCGGCAAGATCGTGCTGCCCGAGGGGACCAACACGCCCCAGATCTTTCTGCCCTGAGGAGGGACGGCTATGGAGAACCTGACGAATACCGCGGTCCACCTGCTGGAGGACAGCCAGGGGGCCGACCTGACCCGGCGGGAGAAGCGAAAGCTCTCGGTGGAGATCACCACCGCCATGATAGCCCTGGTCTGTCTGGTCACCGGACTGCTCTATAAGGGGATCTTCCCGGAGCAGACGGCGGTGGCGGGGCTGATCTATTCTGTGGGCGTGCTGGTGGAGGGCCTGCCCCTGCTGGCGACCGCCATCCGGGGCTTTCTCCAGCGGGACGTGACCAACGCCATGGAGATCCTGGTCTCCATCGCCGTGCTGGCCTGCTACATCACTGGGCAGCACGAGCTGGCCATCCTGATCCCAGTGGTGCTCAGCGTGGTCCACTTTCTGGAGGAGCGGAGCATCATGGGAGGCCGGGACGCCATCGAGGGCCTTAAGCAGATGCAGGCCACCGACGCGGTGCTGGAAACTGAGGATGGGGAGGTGACGGTGGAGGTCCAGGCATTGAAACGGGGGGACATCATCATTGTCCGACCTGGCATGGGCCTGCCCATCGATGGCACCGTAATCTGGGGCAATTCCAACATCGACCAGAAATCCCTCACCGGTGAACCCCTGCCCGCCGCCGTGACCGTAGGGGACACGGTGTACGCCGGCACCACCAACCTGGACGGCATGATCAAGGTCCGGGTGGAGAAGGAATATCAGGACACCTCCTTCACCAAGATCGTCAGCCTGCTGGAGGAGGCCCAGAGCATCACCGTGCCTGAGATCCGGATCGTGGACCGGTTCATGCACTACTACATCCCGCTGGCCCTCATCGTGGCCGCCCTCACCGCTCTGCTCAGCCGAAATATCTCCAACGCCATCGCCGTGCTGGTGGTGAGCTGTCCCTGCGGGCACATGCTGGTCAGCTCCGCCCCCATGATCGCTGCCCTGGCGGTGTCCACCAAGCGGGGCATCCTCATCAAAAACGCCAAATTCGTGGAGCAGCTCACCAACATCACCACTGTGATCTTTGACAAGACGGGCACCATCACCCGGGGGGAGCTTTCCATCAGCGGCTTCTATCTTCAGGAGGCCCAGAGCAGGGAGGAGCTCTTCGCCAGAGGCGGCTGCGTGGCGTGCAGCTCTATGCACCCCATCTCCCGCTCCCTAATGAAGACCTTAGAGGGGGAGGGCATCCCCTATGAGGAGGGGTTCCAGGTCCGGGAGACCGCGGGCAAAGGACTGACCGGGACCCGGGGCGGGGAAGAGATCCTGTTCGGCTCACGGCACTGGATCGAGTCCCTGGGCTACCAGCCGGAGGACCCCCATATGGACACCGGAGGGGGTCCCGCCAACTGGGTGGTGTACAATGGGCGGGTGCTGGGCTGCCTCATGTTTGATGACTCCGTCCGTCCGGAGGCTGAGGAGGTGGTGAGCCGGCTCCACGAGGACGGGATGGAACAGACTGTGCTCCTCACCGGCGACCGGGAGTTCGCTGCCCGGAAGGTCCAGCGGCAGACAGGGATCGACCAGGTATATTTCCACCTGCTGCCGGAGGAGAAGCTGGAGCACGTGAAGCGGCTGAGGCAGGACGCCCATGTGCTTGCGGTGGGAGACGGCATCAACGATGCCCTGGCCCTGGCAGAGGCGGACGTGGGCATTGCCATGGGGGCCATGGGCTCTGATGTGGCCATCCAGAGCGCCGACATCGCCCTTATGAACAACGACCTGAACAACATCCCCTTTGTCATGTCCCTGGCCAGGAGCACCAAGAGCATCATGTATCAGAACATCGGCATCGCCTTCTCCGTCAGCCTCATTATGATGATCCTGGCCGCCGTGGGGGTGATCCCCGCCCTGGCCGGGGCCTTCCTCCACAATATCGGAGCCTTTGTGATCCTGATCAACAGCTCCCGCATCCTCCGGGACAGCGGCGGGGAGGGCTGACCCCCTGCCGCAAAAAATTTTCTCTCTCTGGGTGTACGGTTTCGAGCACATATTCCATGGACCGCGGCATATACTGATGTGTACGCCGGTGGGAGGACCACCGGCGCCGCGATCAGATACAGAGGGAGGAAGTTCTCGATATGGAAGAAAATCAGATGATCCAAGTACAGCGTCCGACGCAGCCTGAGCCCTGGCGCGATCTGGACGATCTCATCTTTCAGGGGGACGGCTGGCTGGCCAGCGACCGCTGAAGGGCCGTCTCGCTGAGCGAGACGGCCCTTCCATTTGTCGAAGCAGAGGGAGAACGCCTCTGCACGGTGGGAGCGGCGGCGCAAAAAAACACTGGAATATCCGGTTTTTTCTTTACTTTCCAGCCGAGTTCAGATATAATAATTGGGCTTTGATTGGAATACTGCCCGTCAGGGCGGGAATTTGATGGAAAGAGTGAGGACCATATGCTCCAATTCGACGAATACAAGGTCAAGCTGAACAACCTGGCTCCCACCCTGGAGGAACTGGGAAAAGCCCTGGACCTGGAATCCGCCGAGCGGGAACTGGACATGCTCCAGGCGGAGAGCGCCGCCGACGGCTTCTGGAACAACCTGGAGAAGGCTCAGAAGGTGCAGCAGCGCATCAAGAATTTACAGGATAAGGTGGACAAGCAGAACAAGCGCCGCCGGGAGTGGGACGACCTGATGGCCCTGTGCGAGATGGGCAATGAGTTCGAGGACGAATCCCTGCTGCCCGAGCTTGAGGAGGGCTTCGCCCAGCTGGAGCGGGACATGGAGGAGGCGCGCTTACAGACCCTGCTCACTGGGGAGTATGACAGCTCCAATGTGATCCTGACCATCCACCCCGGTGCCGGCGGCACTGAGGCCCAGGACTGGGCCCAGATGCTCTACCGCATGTACACCCGCTGGACCGAGCGCCACGGCTTTACCTATCAGATCATGGACTACCAGGAGGGGGACGAGGCGGGCATCAAGTCGGCCACCATCATGGTGGAGGGGGAGAACGCCTACGGCTACCTGAGAGGGGAGCACGGCGTCCACCGTCTGGTTCGGGTATCTCCCTTTGATGCCAACGCCCGGCGGCAGACCTCCTTCGCCTCAGTGGAGGTCATGCCTGACCTGCCCGAGGATGTGGAGGTGGATATCCGCCCCGAGGACATCGAGATGCAGGTCTACCGGGCCAGCGGCGCCGGCGGCCAGCACGTCAACAAGACCTCCTCCGCCGTGCGCCTGATCCACAAGCCCACCGGTATCGTGGTGGCCTCTCAGCAGGAGCGCTCCCAGTTCCAGAACAAGGACAACTGTATGAAGATGCTCCGGGCCAAACTGGTGGAGCTGCAGATGCAGGAGAAGGCGGACAAGATATCCGACCTGAAGGGGGTCCAGCTGAAAATCGAATGGGGCAGCCAGATCCGCTCCTATGTGTTCATGCCCTACCAGATGGTAAAGGACAACCGCACCGCCTATGAGACCAGCAACATCAACGGCGTGATGGACGGGGACCTGGACGGGTTCATCAACGCCTACCTTACCGCTGAGGCCACCGGGAACTGGGCGGAGAAATGACCAACGGAACGGCCGGGGACAGAAGGGCGGGCCGCGGGAGGAGACTTCCGCGGCCCGCTTTTTTATAGTTGCCGCCAAGGAGTGGATACGCTATACTGGAGGCGGCCCCCAGGAGCGGGGAAAAGAGACTGATCGATCAGAAAGGCGGGAAAACCATGCAGTATCAAATCACAGGAGAACCCATGCCGGTGGTGATCTGCCAGCTGGCCAGCGGAGAGAGCATGATCACAGAGAAGGGGTCCATGGTCTGGATGAGCCCCAACATAGAGATGCAGACCTCGGCGGG
>OBWW01000682.1_pt1 | contig 21978 bp, 18 predicted proteins | sample 1538091 | NCBI WGS metagenome assembly OBWW01 (sample SAMEA2580125, study PRJEB22360) | human gut metagenome | biome: human gut; feature: human-associated habitat; material: faeces | place: Denmark | collected 2008/2010 | reverse complement strand
CCAGTCACCGGATTTTGACATGTGGGCTCCCATGGCATCTGACGGCAGCGGGGGAATATACATTGCCAATCCCCGGGGAATCCACCATATGAACCAGGGGGGAAGCCTGTGGGAGACTGTGGCTGACGGCACCCTTAATTCCCTGAGCCTTCCAAGCGCCAATCTCAGGAAGCTGTTTGCGGGAAACCAGAATGATTTTTATGTCTGGATGTCCCAGGATGACAAGGAAGAGCTGAAGCATTATACCTATGACCCTCAGATGCCTTCCGTGCCCACCCAGACGCTGACTGTATATGGGCTGAACCTGGAACAGACAGATACCATTCACCAGGCTGCGTCTATGTTCCAGCTGGAACACCCGGATGTCAGGGTGGAATTGATTGACGGCCAGATCACGTCGGGCAGCACCACGGTATCTGATACCATAAGAGCTCTCAATACAGAGCTTTTAGGCGGAAATGGGGCAGACCTGCTGGTTCTTGACGGTCTCCCGGCGGAATCCTATATAGAAAAGGGGATTCTTGAGGATATGAAGGATTTCTTAAGCCCCATGATAGCTTCGGGAGAGCTGACAGAGCAGGTGTCAAAGCCTTATACAGAGGAAAGCGGGAGTATTTACCAGATTCCCACCAGGATGACGCTGCTGGCTGCCTATGGGGACAGCCAGGCCGCAGCCAGCCTGGTGTCCATGGAAGCCATGAGGGCCTACCAGGAGGATCCGTCCCATCTTCCCCTGCGGCCCAAAACCAATTATGAAAGTCTGCTGCGCCAGATACTGATGCTGCGGTACGATGAAGTCGTGGATATGCGGACAGGAAAGCCGTATCCGGATAAAATTAAGGAGCTGCTGGAGACAGTGAAGGTCCTGGGAGAGGCAAATGGCGCCAAGTCTGCCTTTGATAAATCCGAGGATGGGGGACGGGGCAATGTCTATAACCTTATGCCGGGATTGGACGGACTTTTGGGCAGCGAATATAGCCGTGTGGACCAGGGGATGAGTGCCGTTGCAATCGACAAGATAGATGGCATGTACAATATCCTGCTGCCTCTGGCAGTACAGAGAAAACACGGATTTACCATGGAAAATGTAAACGCCTCCTACCTGCCCTCAGGCACCATGGGAATCAACCAGGCCTGCCAAAATAAGGAGATGGCAAGGGAATTCATTCTCTTTGTGCTGGGACGCGACGTCCAGTCAAAGGACCTTTCAGACGGTCTTCCGGTCAATACCCTGGCAGTCCGGGACTGGGTGGATCGGGAAGATAATAAGGATACATCCGTTGCAGTCAGCGGAGATGACGGTTACGAGCTGACCGGCAGCTGGCCTACAAAGGAAGAACGCCAGCTGGTGTTTGATGTGGCGGCAAAGGCGGATCACCCCATTCGGATGGACCGGGTTTTGACGGATATTATCATCAATGAGACAAAGGGATATTTTGAGGGGAGACTGTCCCTGGAACAGGCGGCTCAGAATGCGCAGAACAAGGCAATGCTGTATTTTTCGGAGTAGAAAAGCTATAAATCAATCTTCCGGGAACCGACTTGGCATTTATCTCAGGAATCTGAGGCCATGGCTGTTCCTGGCCCCAAGTTTGGCGGGGACAGCCGTATTTGTGCTCATACCCTTTGTGAATGTGGTGGTCCGCTCCTTTTTTCAGGCAGTGGGCGGACAGTTTGTGGGAATGGAGAATTTTATACAGGTCTTTCACAGCCAGGCATTCCGGCTGGCTGTAAAGAATACCCTGCATTTTATCCTGGTGTGCATCCCTGTGCTGATGGCCTTTTCACTGTGGGTTTCCATCCTTATGACGGGAGCTGCGGACAGCCGGAGCCTGTATAAAACAACCATTCTGCTTCCAATGGCCATACCGGTGGCCTCCGTTGTACTGTTGTGGAAGCTGTTGTTTTATCCCCAGGGGATTCTTGGTATGGGCAGGCGGGAGCAGCCAGGACTGGCTGAATCAGGGAAGTGCTTTTTATATCCTGGTATTGACCTATATATGGAAAAACACAGGCTACGATATGATGCTCTGGCTGGCCGGACTGGACGGAATTCCAAAAGAGCTTTTTGAGGCAGCAAAGGTGGACGGAGCCGGTTCCTGGCAGAGCTTTTTCCATATTGCTCTGCCGGGGCTGAAAAGTACGGCCTTTCTGGTGCTGGTGTTGTCTGTTATCAATTCCTTTAAGGTGTTCAGGGAGGCATACCTGATATCAGGGGATTACCCACATGAGAGTATCTATATGCTCCAGCACCTGTTCAACCATTGGTTCGTATCCCTGGACATTCAGAAGATGAGCGCGGCATCCGTGATGGTGGAGGTATCCATTATGATTCCGGTGCTGCTGTGGACCTGGAAAAGGAAAAAGAGATGATAAAACGTATTTTAATACATGCGGTCCTCGTTTTGCTGTGTCTTTTTATATGGCTTCCCCTTTTACTCATGGCAGGCAGCGCGCTGATGTCCGAAGGGGAAATGCTGGAACGTTTCGGTGCTGTCTTTGGCATGGGAAACGCTCCCATAAAGGCAGCTTTTATTCCCTCCTACCCAACCCTGAGCCCCTTTGTGGAGCTGCTTTTGGATTCACCGGGATTTTATGTTATGTTTTGGAATTCCTGTCTGCAGACCGGGCTGGTGCTGGCAGGGCAGCTGCTTATAGCCCTTCCGGGCGCCTGGGCCTTTGCCCATTTCTGTTTTCCCGGAAAGAGGGCATTGTTTCTTTTCTATATCATTCTCATGATGCAGCCCTTTCAGGTGACCATGGTCCCGAGTTATCTGGTCCTTAAGCGGTTCCATCTTTTAAATACCCATCTGGCTGTCATTCTGCCGGGAATCTTTTCCGCTTTTCCCGTCTTTATCATGACAAAATTCTTTGCATCCATCCCAACGCCTCTCATAGAGGCGGCCAGGCTGGACGGAGCCGGTGACTTTTCTATATTTATGAAGGTAGGAATACCGGTGGGACGGCCGGGAATCATTTCAATGCTGGTGCTGGGATTCCTGGAATACTGGAATGCCATTGAACAGCCCATGACATTTTTAAAGGAGCAGAGACTCTGGCCGCTGTCCCTTTACCTGCCGGACATTACGGCTGATAAGGCAGGTGCTGCCTGGTCTGCCTCGGTCATTATGATGGTGCTTCCTGTTCTTTTGTTCCTTATGGGACAGGAGACGCTGGAGCAGGGGATTGCCGCATCAGGAATCAAGGAGTGAGAGTCAATGAACGTGAAAAAAGCAGCGGCCATATTCCTGGCCCTCATGGCTGCCCTGACCTTTCTGTCCAGAGCCATGGACTCCTTTACCGTCATACGGGTGAATACAGGGTTTGGAAAGCAGGATGTGGTTCTCTACACAATACAGGGAGAGGGAGAGCTTACTGTCGGAAGAACGGTATACATATCACTGCCGGAGAATATGCAGGTGGAGGAAATTGCAGCCAGGCCCGGACAATCCGTTAAGGCAGGAGACACGGTCCTGACCCTTCAGATGGAAGGACTTGAGGAGGAGCGCGACGCCCTGTCCCTGGAATACAAAAAGGCAGAGCTGGCGCTGAAACAGGAACAGATGTCCCTTGCCTCAGTGCCGCGGGTGACTGAAGAGACCCTGGCTCTGCAGCAGCTGGCCGCTGCCCAGAGAGCCCTGGAGCTGGGAAACCATGATTTTGCGGAGGCGAAGGAGGACCATGAGCAGGCATCCATTGAGCTGGAACACGATTATGTGCAGAAAAAGAACAGAACCAGGGAACAGGTGAAGGAGGATAACCGCAAGGCCATGAAAAGTGCCAGAAGATCATATGAGTCAGCCCAGAAATCCAGGGATTCTGCTGTGAGAAAGGCGGAGCGGGAGGTGGAGGATAAACAGAAAAAACTGGACCGTTTGGAGGAGCAAGGGGGGTCCGATGAAGAGCTGGAACGGGCTGAGCTGGAACTTGAGAGAGCGGGGGAGGATTTGGAGGACATCCGGGAGGAAGAGGACCTGAAGGTGGAGGAGGCCAGGGCAAAAATGTATGCGGCCGAGGAAGATTATGAGGATGTGGATTACGGGGAAAGGGAAAATCAGGACGACTTGCTAAAGGCGTATGAGGATGCATTAAAGGCTGAGGATGAGAAGCTTAAGGAAGCTGGAAGAAAGGTTCAGGATTTGGAGGAAGGCCTGTATCAGGCCATGGAAAAGGTGGAAAATGCGAGGGTATCGGATGCCGGTACAGCGGCAGGGGAAGCTGCCGGAAGGGAGATGTCCGGTCTGAAACAGGAGTCCATGAAGCTTGACATGGAGGAAATTCAGAAAAAGCTGGGAAAGATAGAGCAATTCATAGATAACAAAGGACAAATCAAGGCACCGGTGGATGGGGTTGTAGTGGATACCGGATTACAGGCAGGGGACAGGATACAGGACGGACACCAGCTCAGGCTGGCTGTGGGGGGCCTGGAGATGAGGGCACAGATTGACAAGGAGACAGCCGGGGCAGGTCTTCTGAAAAAGGGTGTCATGATGCAGGTGAAGATGGCGGGACAGTCAAAGAATGTGGAAACAGAGGTGGAATCCGTGGACCAGATGGCAGAGGACGGGAAAATCCAGGTGACAGCCAGGATGCAGGAAGGCGAGGGAAGGCTGGGAGACCTGGTATCCTTTACCGTGAACATGGAGTCCGGGGCATACCCTTGTGTCATTCCCATTGAGGCACTGCGTGAGGATAATAAAGGATATTACTGTCTGGCTGCAGAGCCGGAAAAAACCATACTGGGTGACGAACAAAAGGCGGTGAGAATCCAGGTGGATGTACTGGAAAAGAGCAGTTCTGCCGCTGCTGTGTCAGGTCCTGTGACAAAGGATATGAAGCTGATTACAGAATCCAGCAAACCAGTGAGTGAAGGAGACCGGGTCAGGGTGGTGGAAGAATGAAAAAATGGATCATACTTATACTCATTGCCGCCTTATGGGGCTTTGGGACCATCCTGGCCTGGACCATGAGGGATGCCGGCTGCCATGTATTCATGTACTTTGGGGAAGGGGACGCGGTAGAGAAACAGCTGATTACCCATGCACTGGACAGTGAACAGGAACAAGGCAGGAATATGCTGCCTGAAATCACAGCATGGTCCCGTGCAAAAAGGCTGAAGGTAATGAACCCCGGACTGGGAAGGTCCGGGGAGGCGGACTGCATCGCTGTATACGGACTCAGGGAAATGGCGTCATATTCCAGGCTGATTGGAGGAACATACGGCTACCGCTCGGACCAGGACGGATGCCTTATCAGCAGCGGTCTGGCCATGGAACTGTTCGGAGGTCTGGATGTAGCGGGAAAATACATCTGGTGCAGGCAGAAACCTTACAAGATACGGGGAGTCACAGATGACTCATCCCATGTCATACTGCTGCCTGCCAAGGACAAAGACGCCATGCGGTATATGATGTTTACATACGCAAGGAGCGGAGAAGGGCGTACGGGGGAGGAAGGGACATCCCATGGGATGGAGACAGGAAAAGCAGCAGCGGTAAATTTTCTTTACAGGAATGAGATTAAGTCCGGCAAGGTCCTGGTGGACGGAGCGTATGTTTCCGCTGCCGCCGGCCTTGGAGCGTGTCTGCCCCTGTGGATAACTTCGGTATGGGCGCTCTCCGTCCTGATGGGAAGAAGGGGGGTAAAGGCGGGAGCAAAGATGAGGGCAAAGGCATTCATCCTGGCTGCCGTATTTTTTTTGGCGGGCTTATTCCTGGCATGGAAGCTGGAGCTTAAGATACCTCCTGATTTGATTCCCAGCAGATGGTCTGATTTTGAATTCTGGTCCGGGAAAATAGAGGAACTGCGTTCTGATATGGCGGCCGTGGGGGAGGCTGGGGATGTCTGGTGGCTGGCGCAGATGAAGAGCAGGCTGTTATTGTGTTTGTTCTGCAGCTTTGCAGGCACAGCGGGAGGCGTCCTGTGGGGAGTAAAATGCACAGGGCGTCCCGGAGAGTAAAACAGGTTCTCTCCGGGGCGCCCTGAAGCTGTGCGGTTTTGTTTACAACTGGAGTGTGTGAAGAAATCTCTGTAAAAGCAGCTCTTCTATGATAATGGCAGGGCTGAAAGCTTCTCTATGAGCGTTCAGCCCTTGGTTTATATATACCGCACAATACTGCATATGTCAAGACTAGGCGGATTCCCGCCTGGTTTGAACGGTCCTGGATTCTCTTACATCGGCAGTCGGCCCTCATACATGAGGCTCAGTTCCCCATATACCTGGCCCCAGTTCCGGATTGGCATCGTCCACTTCTTTGTTGCTTCAAATGTTGACAAGTACAGCGCTTTTAAAAGGGCTGTATCGCTTGGAAACACGCTCCTCTGACGATTCAGCTTCCGGTATGTGGCGTTCAGGCTTTCGATTGCGTTCGTGGTATATATAACCTTGCGTACAGTCGTTGAAAACTTAAAGATGGGGACGATCGCGTCCCAGTTCTGGTCCCAGCTTTTCATGGAATTCGGGTACTTTTCTGACCATTTTTTTGTGCCCCGCTCCAAGGCTTCTAATGCCTTCTCTTCTGTTGGCGCCTGGTAAATCGTTTTGAGATCTGCCGCAAAGAGCTTACGGTCCTTGTCTGATACGTATTTTAACGTATTCCGCACCTGATGGACAATGCACCTCTGGTATTCCGTCTTTGGAAAGGCAGCGGCTATCGCTTCCTTTATCCCTGTCAGTCCATCGGCACAGAGGAGCAGGATGTCTTTTACTCCACGGTTTTTTAAACCGTTCAGAACGGAAAGCCAGTACTTGGCACTCTCATTTTCGCCAACCTCGATGGTCAGAACCTCTTTTAAACCATCTGAATTAATCCCCAGTACAACATAGGCCGCCAGCTTACGGATCACGCCGTTATCCCGTACAGAATAATGGATTGCATCGATATAAAGCACCGGATAGACATCGGAAAGGGGGCGGTTCTGCCAGTCTTCAATCTGGGGCAGAAGCTTATCCGTCACATCCGAAATGAAGCCTTCGGAGGCCTCGAAGCCGTAGATATCCTCCAGTGTTTCCGAGATCTGCCGTGTTGTCATCCCTTTAGCGTACATGGATATGATCTTCTGATCGATATCAGAGATATCTTTCTGGCGTTTCTTTACCACCTGTGGTTCAAAGGTGGAGTTACGGTCCTGTGGGACTTCGACTTTCATGCTTCCATAGCTGCTATTCACCTGTTTGGTTTTATAGCCATTGCGATAGTCATCGCAATCGGAACGTTCTGACTTGCGATAGCCAAGATGCTCGTCCATCTCGGATTCCATCATCTCTTTGATGGTACCGCCCAGTAGATCTTTGAGGGCATCCTGAATGTCCTGGGCAGATTCAATCTCATACTCCTCAAGAAGCTGCCGGATGATGTTTCGCTTTCCATCCGTCATTTGCACTTTGTGTACAGATTTCTTTTCTCTTGCCATAATAAAAAGGCCTCCTATGATTTTTATTTTATCATAGAAGACCTTATAAATCTTTAATTACAGAAAAACTTTCACAGACTCTACAACTGCCTTTGGTATATACTAATTCCGCTTTCCGCTGCCGTCCACATAATAACCGTCCGGTGTTGTCTGGTTTGCATACATGGCGCCGCTGCCATCCAGGTAGTACCAGGCCCCGTTGATGAACTGCCACCCGGTGAGCATGATGCCGCTGTCATTCATGTAATACCAGTGTCCGTTGATGAACTGCCACCCGGTAAGCATGGCGCCGCTGCCGTCCAGGAAATACCAGGCCCCGTTGATAAACTGCCATCCGGTGAGCATGGCGCCGCTGCTGTCCAGGAAATACCAGCGTCCGTTGATAAACTGCCATCCGGTGAGCATGGCGCCACTGCCGTCCAGGAAATACCAGCGTCCGCCGAGATACTGCCACCCGGTGAGCATGACGCCGTCGCCGTTCATATAGTACCAGCGTCCGTTGACAGACTGCCATCCACGGGTCATGGCTCCGTTTGCGCCAAGATAATACCAGGAGCCGCTTAATTGCTGCCATCCGTTCAGCATGTATCCGTCCCTGTTGAAATAATACCATGTATTATTGATTTTTTCCCAGGTATTAGAAGGGTATCCCCCATCATAGTATCTGTACCACCAGCCATACTGGTTCTGGATCCAGGAGCCGTTTCCATTGCTTGAAACCTGGCGTTCCGTGACCGTATTTTCATCGGAATACTCAGACCAGTCGCCGGCTCTGTCCGCATACCGGGCAATGGTCCGCACCCGGAAGGTGTAATCGCCGGCCCGGGTGATTTCATTTCGGAAGTCATAAGAGGTGCCGGAAGCAGTGACAGTGGTCACAAGATTCCTGTTGCGGTACAGGCGGACTTCATAATGCTTTATATCTTCTTCTGCCTTATCCCATCTGGCGCGGAATCCGCTCCAGTCCAGTCCCTGTATTTTACCGGGTTTTCCGTCTGCCTGGCTGAGATAGCACTCCAGGTTCAGGGTGCTGCCGCTGTCGGATATCTTGGCCTTGATAAAATCCGCGCCGCGTCCGCTGAGCTTGAAATGGCTGGATGTGGTGTAGGAGAAACGGTATCCGTCTGCCGCCTCCAGAACCACCTTGACCCTGGGTTTGTCTCCCAGGCTCCATACCTCCACATCATTGGTATACTCAGTGCTTTTTACGGTGAACTCCCTGCTGCCGGTCTTGGCAGTCACGGTCCCCGGTGCTTCTCCTGCTTTTGGGACAGGATCGCATGTGAATGATAATTTTACCGTGTCGATTTTTTCTGCAGCTGCAAATGCCGTAATTCCCATGAAAACAGTGAATATCATGAGAAGGAACAAACAGCGCAGAACAGGCCGGACGCAGGCCTTTGTGCTGCGGGCATTCCAATCTCTGGTCATCATATTCTTTTCCTCCTCAAACATTACTCCCCGGAACCATGAGGCTGCTTGGGCCGCAGTGGTTCCTGCCATGATTTTATTATATTCCATTTTTATTATATTCCATGAGATAACGTAGTTCAATTTCAAACCTATTACGTATCTTTACAATTTTCTTCCAAAGCATCCCAGGCAATCGAAGCATCCCAGGCAATCGAAGCACCCCGGGCAATCAAAGCATCTCAGGCATTCAGGCGCAGAAAATCCTCATCGTCCAGACCGGCTCCGGCGTGTTCCACCACAGCGGCAGATATACGGTTGGCTGTGCGGATGGCTTTGTCCATGGGAAAACCCTTCATGCGGCATGCAATCACTGCACCCATGTGGCTGTCCCCGGCCCCGGTGGCATCCACCTGCCGTGCCGGACAGCCGGGAATCAAGGCATGCTTTCCCGAAGGCTCCATATGGAACGCGCCATGGGCTCCCAGGGTGATGATGACATGATTGCGGGTAAGGGCTGTCAGTCGGGAGGCAGCCTCCGGCAGACATGCTTCTAACCTGTATTCCCGGCAGGGGAGGTCCGCTTTTTTCCACGGTTTTTTATTCTCAGGGCTTCCTGTGATGCCTGTATATTCCAGGGCTTCATCTCTATTGAGATGCAGGATGGGGGACAGGGAAAACATGCGCCTTAGACTGCTTTGGGGGATGAAGCTGATTCTGGGACCCGGCGCAAAGTATACAGTGTATTCCGGGTGCTCTTCCAGGTAATCCAGTATGAAGCCCCCTGTATCCTCCTCCAGTTCTAGCCCGCACACATAGACAGAGCCGACAGACAGGGATTCTGCCAGGCTGAACCACTGCCTTTCAAAACGGTATTCCGCGCCGTGAAGGGCCGCAAAGGTCCGCTCACCTGATTGTTCCACAAAACAGTAGCAGCAGCCGTTATCTGCCGCAGGCGCGGGGATGAGAATGGGAATCTGCTTCCGTTTTAGATGTTCCCTTACATAGTTGCCGTAAATCCCTGTCCCAACTGGAGAAAACAGGGTGTATGGGACACCGGACTGGCGGAGGATTTCCGACACATTATAGGCGCATCCTCCCAGGGACATGGACTGGCTCTCCACAATCACATCCTCGCCGGTAACGGGCAGATGGGGCAGTCTGACGGTCACGTCCGCCACAGTGGAACCGATGATCAATGCCTGCTTCAATTTTATTTCCTCCCATGAATCATATTTGTATATGGTGCAGTATAAGCACTGCTGCTTATAACTAAGGATATACTATTTGAACAGAGTATGCAATCCTGTGTAAAATGTAAGGGAAACGAAAGGGAAATGAATTTGCTTCCCGGGCCTGTATTATATACAATATTAGAAAGGGAAGGAAAATTAAGGAAGAAAAAGAAGAGGAGGGCAGTATGGACAGGCCAAAAGACCGATTCATTCATCAGTCCGCGTTTTTGTTTTATTTTTTTATGACAGCCGGAGTTTTAATCGTGGCGGCCGGCAGTCTGCTGCAGCATTATTTTGCGCTGAGGCATCCTGTGTTTATTCCTATGCACATAGAGCTGGAGATGTACTGGGATGGCGGTATGGATGAGGATACGATGGGGAGTATGGATGGGAATGCGGATGTAGATGCAGGGAGCGCTGCCGGTGAGGACAGATATGTGTGGAAGGAATTTCCCATATACTATATCCAGGACAGTGAGGATACCTCCAAAGTGGCGGAAATTACCTTTCCCCAGCTGGAAGGCATAGGGGAATACTGGATGACCCCATACGACGGAGCAGGCGGCCTGTTTCAGTCCTATTCAGGCTCTGTGCAGGACGGCCGGTACCAGTTTAAGCAGCTGTTTGTCAAGATGATGCTGCCGGCCAGAAGCCTTGGAGCCAGGGGAATCACTCTGGATACCATAAAAGTCAGATACGGCGATGGCGCAGAGGAGGTGGTGTCCATAGGCCAAATCATCCTTACTCTGGATAAGCCCATGGAATATGTTACGGTCACAGGAGGATCGTCCAGTTCCGACGGAACCTCCATGACCCGCTATCTTGTGCAAAGGGATTGCCGTCTGGAAGGCTTTGAGATCCAAAACCCGGAACAGGTAAGAGGAGAATTCAAGGTTACAGTGGACGGAACGGATATATGGGAGTGGGAGCCTGCTGCGATGACAGAAGGGGATACCTTTCTGGTGGAATCTACATGGCGCGGGACCGGAGATATAAGGGAACAATTTGAACCCTATACCGCTCTGATTCAGTGGAAATGTTCTGACGGCTCAGGAGGAGAGTCCTGGTTTACCACGAACCTGGACCGGCAAAATAACAGAAACACAGACCGGTTTAAGCAGACATACCGTTACCTGAAGGAAAGGGGGATTAAACCGTGAATGAGGCCGCAAAATGGATGATGGCGGGAATGTTTCTTTTGTCATTTCACATTGATTTTATGGGGATACCCATAGTTCCGGGGATTGTGGGCTGCCTTGTGTTTCGCAGCGGTTTCAGGATGCTGGAACGGGAGGGGGACGGGGAAGGATTTGAGTGGAACCGTAAGATGGAACAGACAGGCAGACTGTGGCTGGGCATTACCATCCTGGACCTGATTCTGGCAGTGTTCATGAGACAGAGCACAGGGATATCCATACAGATCACGGCAGTCCTTATGCTGGCAGAGACAGCCTGCGGGTGCAGTACGTTGAATTATTACGGAGAGCTTAGCAGGCAGTATACGCAAAACTGCAAAAAAGGACCTTCCTCCCTTGGATACCTCATATGGATGACAGCAGGGCTGGCGTCCTATGAATACTCGGTTGTATTGGGAAGCAGCGGGTGGAATACCGCGGGAGCTGTGTGTGTAATAATTGGGCGCATCATGCTGGTAAAGGAGCTGGCAGTGTGGGCGCCCGGGGAGAAAACAGAAGAATGAAAAACATACCCGATGTCACGGAATCATGACATTCTTGTGTTTACGGCATCTCTCCTGACGAATGGTTTCCATTGTACTTTTTTGTAAAATAATGATAGAGAAGTATCAGCTTAAACCTGTCGTTGTCTTTGTGGAAGGGGTTGAGATTCAGCTGCTTCTTCAGCTGGTTTAAGCGGAATACCATAGTGTTTCTGTGTATGAAAAGAGCCTCCGCAGCCATGGATATGTCCATATTGCAGGCAACCAGGGCGCCTATGGTCTCCTGGGCAATGGGAGTAGCTTTGACATAGTTAAGTTCATTTTTGAAAAAGTGTTCAAAGAAGTGTTCCGGGATTTCGTATACAAGGTGTTCCGCCAAAAAGTCATCTATATAATAGATTCGTTTTTCTCTGTCCGGCCGGTTCTGTGCGTACCTGAAAACAGCCTGGGCAGAAATGAAGCTGTCGCAGTAATGTCCAATATCTGTTACGGTGAGCCCTACCCCGATACAGCAGGAAACAAAGTAATTTTTATTGATATACGTATAAATATTTTCAAGAAGCTTTGTATCTTTGTCAGACTCTGCCCCCATTACATGACAAAGTATGAGTTCACTGTTTCCAAATGCTCCGATGATATCCTGACTGCCAGAGGAGGCCGCAAAATTGTGTATGGTCTGCAGAATGGAACGGGTAGAAGATATTTTTGATGCCGGATTCTTAAGGTCCTGTTCTATGCGGAATATGCACACAGCCCTGGGCAGAGACATATCAAAACCAAGTTCCGCGGCCAGCAGGGCGGTGTAAGTATCTTCTTCTGCGGTGGAAGGATGGAACAGATGATCCAAAAGCAGCATGGTATCGCTTTGCCGTACAGATTGCACGGACTGGCTTGGACGTGACAGGAATAATTGTATGACGGAGTCAGCCATTTTGGCAGCTGTCAGAACATCTTCAATATCCTTGGAGGGTATATAGAGGAACAGCTGATTTGACAGCGGAAGGGGGAAGGATAGTTTATAAAAAGTACCGCCCGTTGGGGCATGAACCGTAAGGATTTCTTTAAAACCGCTGTATTGTTCCGTTTGGGGAATAAGGCAGCGGTTTTCGCATGCCATTATTACACTGCCGGTATGGTCGATAATCACGATATGGGCGGTTGGAAATATGCTTTTAAAGGATTTATAAAGATGGGAGAGCTCTGTGTTTTGCATTGTATTCTGTTTTCTCCTTTTCTATCTCTTTCAGTAAATCCTGATGGGGAAAGGAGGCATACAGGTTCTGGGAATAGGATTTCCAGAGTTTTGCCTCGCCGGCAGAGACTTCTATGATATGCATGCCTTTTTCTGTCAGCAGGATATTTTTGCATTGCTGGTTAATCACATACTGCTGTTCCGTAAAAATCCAGTCCGTGGTCTCACGGGCCGCAGCAGCAATGATATCTTGTTGGGAAGGGCTTAATCTTTCCCAGGCGGTTTTTGATATATACAGCGCCTCTGTACTCAGATAGTATTTTAACCGCGTGATGAAGTCCTGTTCTTCATAAAATTTCATTCCAAGTGTGTTGCTGTAGGGATTCTCCTGGCAGTCAATGATACCGGAGTGCAGGGCGTCTTTTACGTCACCGTAATTCATCTTGATGGGGACAGCCCCCATATTACGGTAATATTCATCCAGGGATTCGGTAAACATGACACGCACCTTTTTCCCTGCCATATCCTGGGGAAGGCGGATGGGCTCCTTGCTGGTCAGGTACCGCCATCCCATGGTCCATATGTTTAAGCATTTAACACCGATGGAATCCAGTGAGTGTTCTACATCTTTTATGATAATTGTATTCAGTATGTGTTTTGCTTCGGCGCTGGACTGGAATAAAAAAGGGAATTCCAGCACCCGGGAGCGGTTGTTGGTGAACTTGTTCATGACTCCGGTGGCAGCTACCACAAGGTCGATGGAGCCGGAACGGAGTATCTCAAACAGGTGCGCGTTATTGCCGGAGGTGGAGAGGGTGTGGATGTTTATATTGATAGTCCCACAGGAGTTTTTGTTTACCAAATCAGCCATTTTCTGCATACCCTGATGGAGTACGGAGTTTGGCTGTATTACGATACCGGCCTGTAAGGTTATTTTCTGGTTCTGATACAGGGAAAACGCCCGCAGTACCATGCGGTCATGGTCATTTTCCAGCGGGTTAAGCTTTGTCCGGGACTTTATTTTTGCAAAGCGCTGCAAAAGCGTATTTCTGTGGAGTCCCAGGGCCTTGGCTGCCTGTGACAGGTTTAGGTTTTCCCTGGAAAGGGCCAGGGCTGTCTCCATGAGGGCGGGAGAGCTGCCCAGGTCCTGGGCCAGGTTCTGGAAGCGGTTGTTCCAGTAGCTTCTGGGAATCAGGCTTACGGCGTATTCAAAAATAAAATCATGTATATTGAGCGCATGTGAGGACTCTACATTGAGGTAATCATAGTTGGCAATGAGGAATAGGGCTTCCAGATAGCTTTGGCGCAGTTTGTATAAATCCGTATAAGTACTGCCTATGGTACAGTGCAGTTCCTCACCGTTATAATCACGGAAGGAGGTGACCATGGAATCCGCGTAATCATTGATTTCACGGACAGACATAGTGGACGCAAAGCTGGTATCTTTGAAAATAAGGTACCTGTCCGAACTTAGGAAGCCATATATATCCTCTTCGGAATACAATGAGGATGAGGTAATCAGCTGTTTGAGATAGGATTCCGAGGAGTCAAAACGGTAATGGGAGTGTTCTTTTCCATGCCGGTTAATCTCAAACAAAAGAGCGCATCTGGGGCAGCCGTATGAGTATTCAAACTCCTTCATGAAGGTGTCAATCTCAGGGCTCTTCTGACCAGTGTTGGCAATCTGGTTGATTAACATGCTTCTGGAACTGGCTGTCTGATTTTGGATATCAGATATCTGGGGAGAAATAAGCAATTCAGTTAACGTCTTCAGATAGGGAATCATGTAACCGGACTTTTTGTCAAGTATCATGAAGTAACATATGAGGGTTTCCTCCAGGATACACGGTTCTATTATGATGCCAAACCGGGAGGCAGCCGTCCCATAGTCATTGTCAGACGCGCAGAAGGCCGCAATCTCCTGCGCATATTCGGTGAATCCCTGGTGTGTGCAGGATATGACGGACCAGTTTGGATTCAGGATAAAAATGGGCTTTCCGCATACACTGCGGACGCTGTTTATCAGATATTGAAGGTCCAGTTCTTCAAGATACATAAATGTGTCCCTCCTGTCTGTTATTATTTTAAGTATATCAAGTTTTACATAATATAAAAATGTGCTTTTGATACAATAAATAAAAAGATAAATTGGGAGAGATACACAGAAAATTGCTGAAATATATACAAGAGGGGGGAGATTACGGCGAAAAAGAGCATATTTTTACCTGCACATGATAAAGGAGTGTGCAGTTGATATAATAACCACCTCTTTTTATTAGTCCCGGCTGATATTGTTTTGCAATTGTGGCATTGCTATACTTAATACATACAGGAAGTACAGAAACAGTCCATGAATACAATCATTATGTGGGAGGATTAAGAATGAAAAAGACAGGAAAAAAGTTACTGGCAATCGCAACCGCAGTTTCGCTGGCAGCGCTCGCTTTGAGCGGCTGTGGGGGAGGCAGCGCTGCCCCTTCGTCAGCTGCCCAGCCTTCAGAAACAAAAAAAGAAGAGGCACAGAAACAGGCAGAGGCGGCAGGAGCTGAGTCATCTGCCGGGGATGCGGATTACACCCAGGGAGATCCTATCGTGATCAAGATAGCCCATGTCAGCCAGGAGGGAGTTCCTATTGACCTTGCATCCAACAAATTAGGAGAAATGTTAAAAGAGAAAACCGGCGGAAGAATTACGGTAGACGTATTCCCTGCCTCGGCATTGGGAAATAATACGGAACTTCTGGAGCAGCTTCAGATGGGTACCCTGGAAATGGCAATTTCTTCCGTGGCATTTCTCGGGGCATTTACGGATTCCACTGCCCTTTTGGACCTTCCGTATTTATTCCAGTCCAATGAAGCGGCTGAGGAGGTGCTGGACGGCGAAGTGGGACAGGAAATATTCAGCAATCTGGAACCCGCAGGCTTCAAGGGGATGACATGGATGGCTACCGGCTGGAGACAATTGACTGCAAATAAGGAAATTCACAAGCCGGAGGATATGAAGGGACTGAAAATCAGGGTTATGGAAAATCAGATGCACATTGACCATTTCAATGCGCTGGGTGCGTCCGCAGTGCCTATGGCATTCTCTGAATTATATACGGCGCTTCAGAATGGAACCATGGATGCCCAGGAGAACCCCTTTGCCAATATTGACGGAAACAGATTGTACGAGGTACAGAAATATATTATAAAGACAGGCCATATTTATGATACAAGCCCATTATTAGCCTCCAAGACCTGGTGGGACAGCCTTTCCGCAGCAGACCAGAAGGTGATTCAGGAATGTGTGGATGAGATGATTGTTTATGAGCGCGAACTTTCTGCTTCCAATGAGGCTGAACTGGAAGAAAAAATTGGAAACAATGGGACAAATGTAATCATTACCCTTACGGATGAGGAGAGACAGGCCTTCCGCGACGCGGCAAAGCCGGTTTATGACAAGTATGTTCCCGGAATAGGGGAAGATTTGGTAAACAAGGTTGACGAAATCAACGCAAAGTACATGAAGTAAAAGGCCTTGCATATAAGGAGAACAACATGGAGCAGACTGAGAAAAAAGAACCTTTCTATAACCAGATTGAGAAGTATATCATTGTATGCATGTTTCTTGTGATGACTGTAATTATTGCACTTAACGTTGTTACCAGATTTGTATTCAACTTTACCCTTTCCTGGGGCGAGCAATTGGCCAGGTTGCTGCTGGTATGGACATCCTTTGCCGGAATCAGCTGGGCAGGAAAAATCAATGCCCATATGAGAGTGACTGCATTGTCATTGGCTTTTAAGAAGAACCCGAAGATTTTTGAGGCAGTGTACCTGGCGGGGGATGTGATTGCTGCCGGTTATGGGATATACATGTCTTATGAAATATTCCAGCTTATGAATTTGATACGGAACCAGGGGCAGGTTCTTTCCGCCCTGCCCTTTGTTCCCAAATGGATTATGTATCTGGCCGGTGTATTGGGAATGGCCGGTATGAGTATACGGATTATCCAGCGCAGAGTTGGAGAATTCATGAACACAGGAAAGGAGGGGGCAGAGGTATGATTGGTACAATGCTGGGAGTATTATTTATATGCCTTTTGGGTACTGTCCCCATTGCGGTGAGTCTGGGATTGAGCTGTGTGGCTACATTCTCTGTCTTTAACGCGGGAAGCAATATGACACAGATGCTGGCGCAGTCCACAGTCACAAGCATTGATTCATTTTCACTGATGGCAATTCCGTTTTTTATGCTGGTAGGAAGCCTGATGGAGAGAGGCGGCATTGCAAAAAAGCTGGTGGATGTGGCGGAAATGCTGACAGGTACCATGCCGGGCGGATTGGGGATGGCTGCCATAGTAGCATCCATGTTCTTTGCGGCCATATCGGGTTCCGGTCCCGCTACAGCTGCGGCCATAGGCGGGATCATGATTGGTGCCATGACGGCCCAGGGTTATTCCAAAGGGTACAGCGGAGCCCTGATAGCGGCAGGAAGCACCATCGGACCGGTAATACCGCCTTCCATACCCATGATTATGTACGGAGTTACCATTGGGGTTTCCGTATCCTATATGTTTATCGCAGGGATTATTCCCGGTGTCCTCATGGGTGTGGCTCTGATGATTTATAACTATTTTGCCAGCAAAAAGCGGGGCTACAAGGGGAATGAGACCAAGGCAAAGACTGCCGGGGAAAAAGCGGTTGTTCTGAAAGAGGCCATACCGGCTATCCTGATGCCCGTCATTATATTGGGAGGCATTTACTCTGGTGTGTTTACTCCCACGGAATCCGCGGTCATCGGTGTTGTGTATGCAATCATTGTAGCTGTTTTCGTATACCATCATCTTAGCTGGAAGGCTTTTTGCCAGGCCATGTTTGACGCGACTATCACATCGGCTACCATCATGATACTGTTTGGCGCGGCAAATACCTTTGGGCGGATACTGACCATGAACCGTGTCCCGACCATGATTACAGACTGGATGCTGTCCATAACAAGTTCCAGAGCCATGATCATGCTGATGATCAATATTGCTCTCCTGATTATTGGGATGTTTCTGGATACCATATCGTCAATCGTACTGTTTGGGCCGATCTTCGCGCCTATCGCGATAGCCATTGGCTATGATCCCCTTCATTTTGGCATCATTATGGTGATTAACCTGTGTATCGGAATGATTACGCCTCCCATGGGAGGAAACCTCTTTGTTGCCCAAAGAGTATCAAAAACCAGTTTTGAGGAGATTTTTAAAGATACGTTCCCCATGATAATCGTTCTCTATATACTGCTGGCATTACTGATTATATTCCCGGAGATAACAATGTTCCTGCCGAAGCTGCTGGGATATACATTTACCGGTTAATGGGAGGATAAGGAATGTTTATTAATGTTGAATTGGAAGTAAATCATAAACTTCTGCGGGGAGACGTAAGGCTTCCCGAGGGAACGGGTCCCTTCCCTGTGGTTTGTTTTTATCATGGCTTTTGCGTGGATCGGATTGGCCAGATGCGTCTTCATGAATTGTTTGCCAGAAAGTGCGCTGTCAATGGCATCGCATGTGTGAAATTTGACTTTTACGGATGCGGCGAAAGCGATGGGGACTTTTCGGAAATGAGATATATGGATGAGGTGGAGCAGGCAACGGCCATTTATCTGTGGGCCAGTGAGCAGCCATGGTGTGACAGGGACAATATGTTTCCCGTAGGGCACAGCATGGGAGGGGCCATTGTCTCCAACATCATACCGCAGCTTCAGCCCAGGGGAGCTGTTATGTGGGCTCCGGGAAATGTGGTCTACTATGATATCAGCAGCCGTGTCCATGCTGTTCCGGGCCACTACGAGGAGTTCTACGACATAGGCGGACTTATGATGTCCAGTGAATTCCTCTCCCAGGTGAGAAAGACGGATATTGTCAGGCAGGCGGAAGGTTACGGCAAAGAGGTGCTTCTTATACACGGCGAGTTAGATGAGAAGGTTCCGGTTTATGCGGTTGGACCATATCTGGACCTGTACGGGCAAAAGGCCCGTCTGGAAATAATAAAAGGTGCCAATCATCAGTTTACCTCGGTTGAGTGGAAGAATAAGGTATATGAGTTGAGCATTGAATACATAAAAGAAAAGACAGGCTCGATAGAAAAATAACAAACATATTCCGAAAATTGTATAAAATTAAAAAAAATTTCCATTTTAATACAAACTGTTAAAGGATTAAGTGCAGTTTTATATCTGTAATCCAACCCCTGCCCGGACTATTCCGGACAGGGGTTTTTGCTCTCCGTCTCAAAAATATACCAATTAGAATTGTCGTTATTTTCGGACAAGAATAACTGATTTATCGGAAAATATCACAAAGAAGGAGTGGGAAAATTGTAAGTAATACATGAAAATGCTTTGTTTGGCGAAAATCTTTTGGTAGTATATTGACATTTTGAGATTAAGATGTAAAATGTAGACATAATCATAAAGCTCCACCAGGAGAGAAAAATTTTTGTTAACCCTAACAAGAGTTTGGCAACCTTTGACAAAGCGTTGCGGCTCTTGTTTTTTTTGTTTATATTTGTCTAAAAATTAACGATAATTGCGGTAAAAGCCGGAATAGGAAGCTGGTTTAACCGGGAATACGGGATAAAGTACAGGATAAAGAGGTGAAAAGGATGCTGCTAAAAAACGGAATTGTGGTCAGCGGGTCAGGATGTACCCGGCAGGATATCCGCATGGACGAGGGACGAATCCTACAGACAGGCGCCGGCCTGAATCCCCTTGAAGGGGAAGAGGTGATGGATGTGTCCGGCTGTCTGGTTGCGCCGGGAGGAATCGACGCCCACACCCATTTCGACATGCCCTGCGGCAGCATCATGACTTCCGATGATTTTGAGACCGGCACCAGGGCGGCTGTGGCGGGGGGAACCACCACCGTGATTGACTTCTCGGAGCCGGACCATGGGGCCAGCCTTCAAAGCGGCCTGGACCGGTAGCATGAGAAAGCGGACGGACGGTCATTTACGGATTATTCCTTCCACATGACCGTGGCCCGGTATGACGAGGGGATAGAGGAGGAAATCCTCTCCATGATTCGCCAGGGAGTCACTTCTTTTAAGGCCTACACGGCTTACAAGGGGGACCTGGGAGTGGAGGATCGTGATATGTACCGGCTCCTGTCACTGATGAAGAAACACGGTGTCCTTCTGATGGTACACTGCGAAAACGGCGATATCCTGGATGTGCGCCGGGAGGAACTGGCATCCGGGCATCCGGCGGATATATCCCTCCATCCGATGTCCAGGCCCAATGAGGTGGAACATGAGGCCGTGTCCCGGATGATTGACATGGCAAGGCTTCTCACGGTTCCGGTTTATATAGTCCACACCAGCACCAGACAGGCGCTTGAGGAGATAGAGGAAGCAAAGGAAGAGGGAGTGAGGGTCTACTGCGAGACATGTCCCCAATACCTGTTCCTGACAGAGGAAAAGTACCATCTTCCCGGTTTCGAGGGGGCCAAATATGTCTGCAGCCCGCCGCTCAGAAGCAGCAGGGACCAGGAAGCCCTGTGGAGGGGACTTAAGAAGGGGATTGTGGATACGGTTTCCACGGATCACTGTTCCTTTAACTACAAGGGCCAGAAGGATTTGGGCCTGGGGGACTTCCGCCTCATACCTAACGGACTTCCGGGTGTGGAGAACCGGCTGGAGCTTATGTATTCACAGGCTGAGAGCCATGGCCTTACATACAGCGACATCGCCAGGATGACAGCAGAAAATCCAGCAAAAATATTTGGTTTATATCCAAGGAAAGGAGTGATACAGCCAGGCAGCGACGCTGATTTGGTGGTAATCCGGCCGGACAGCAGTCATGTCATAGATGCCGGCACACAGAAACAGTATGTAGACTACAACCCATACCAGGGAATGGTAGTTTCACATAAAGTCCAGCATGTATTTCTGAGAGGGCAAAAAATCATAGAGGACGGCGCATTTAAGACAGATGTACCGGCCGGCAACTATTTACTCAGGAACACATTGGTCAGATAGGCTTTTCTCCGGCTTTAGTCTATCTGTCAAGCCTGTACACTGGACGGATAAAGAACCATACCACAGGCACATCCTGGTACGAATCAGGGTGGGTAACGACGAAGTCAGGAACACCCGAAGGGAAGAAGCCCCCTTTCGTATTCTTAATCAGTTAAAGGAGAACAACATGAATAAGAATGCATCCAAAAGTACTTCAACTATTAAAACTGGCTCCATTTATGAGTTAAATGGACGCCCTCCATTCGCACAGGCATTTCCGCTGGGATTCCAGCAGCTTTTAGCCATGTTCGTGGGAAACATAGTCCCCATGATTCTGGTAGCAAATGCAAGCGGCATGGACACTTCACACGCTACACTGCTTCTGCAGTGCTCCATCCTGGGAGCCGGCGTGGCCACACTTCTGCAGGTATTCCCCATACGGTTCGGCAATATTCAATTCGGATCAGGGCTGCCTGTCATGATGGGACTGACATACACATTTCTTCCCATCTGCATTTCCGTATCTGTCAATTATGGGTTAGGGGTTTTATTTGGGGCGCAGCTTATAGGCGGTCTTGTGTCTATTGCTATCGGTTTTGCCCTTCCAAAAATTAGGAGATTTTCCCCGCCAGTGGTGACAGGAACCATCATCACCTCTATCGGTATCTCCTGTTTCCCCATAGCTGCCTATAATCTGGCAGGCGGACAGGGTGACCCGTCCATGGGACAGCTCCACAATTTTGTCATCGGTCTGATTGTTATTCTGGCCATTCTGATTTTGAACGGCTACGGCAAGGGCATGGTCAGCGCGGCAGCAGTGCTGGGCGGCATGATTGTGGGATATGTGATAGCAGCCATCTTCGGATACATTAATTTTTCGCCCATCAGCGAAGCGGCATGGTTTGCTGTTCCAAGGCCAATGGCTTTCGGAAAACTGGAGTTCCACCTGAACTTTGTTTTGGTATTTATCCTGCTGTTCTTCATTAATGCAGTGGAGATGTCAGGAGACTTTACGGTTTCGGCCACAGGCGGTCTTAACAGACAGCCGAAGAATGAGGA
>OBWW01000670.1_pt1 | contig 22749 bp, 18 predicted proteins | sample 1538091 | NCBI WGS metagenome assembly OBWW01 (sample SAMEA2580125, study PRJEB22360) | human gut metagenome | biome: human gut; feature: human-associated habitat; material: faeces | place: Denmark | collected 2008/2010 | reverse complement strand
AAGGGGGGCGTGGCCCGGGAGGTACAAGCCGTGCGCCTCGGCTGTTCTGATAATATCCATCATGCGGTCGCCGCCATGAATCACATCCAGATAATCCATGACTTCCGCCAGCCCCACCACCCGCTCCAGCTTAGCCAGCTCCTCTATCTGGGCCGGCCCAAACTCGGCGCCTGCATGCTCCAGTCCGGGCACAGCCGGCACGCAGCTGGGTATGTCAATCAGCTGGCGCATGGGAAGGCCCTCCGAAGCCTCATGCATATACCGCACTCCCTCAATGCCCCATACATTTCCAATCTCATGGGGATCTGTGATGACCGTGGTGGTTCCCTTGGGAATCACTGCCTTTGCAAAATTCCTGGGTGTCATCATGGAACTCTCAATATGCTCATGGGCGTCTATCAGACCCGGAATCAGGTATTTTCCCTGTCCGTCCACCACTTCTTTCGCAAACTGTTCCTCCCGGCCCGGCTCCTTATACTCCACATGGCTAATGAAGCCGTCATATACATAAACGCTGGCCGGGTAAATTTCCCCGGTAATCACATTGACCAGCTGTACATTCTTTATGGCCAAATCACTTTTTATCTCTCCCAGAGCTGCCCTGAGAAGTGCTCTTTTATCTCTTGGCTGTATCTTCATCTCTATCTTTCCCTTCTTTCAACTATCATTTTGTCTGCAATTCTACTATTTAAACACAAAATACATGACCAGCGGAACAGCCAGCACGTACATGACCGGATGCAGCTCCTTAAACTTACCCGTGGCAGTCTTGATGATGATATATGCCAGAATGCCTGCCGCGATTCCCGCCGCAATGCTTCCGCAGAAAATAACAAACATAATCATGACAAAGGGGCCGAAGGCTTCCGTGAAATCGCTGAAATCAATGTTCCTGATGCCTGATACCATCAAAAATCCCACAAAGATAAGGGCAGGTCCAGTGGCCGCGTCCGGAATCATCAGAATCAGGGGCGAAAAGAATACCATGACGGCAAAGAGAATGGCTACCACAATGCTGGTCAGGCCGGTTCTTCCGCCTGCCTCCACGCCCGAAGTGGATTCCACAAAGGTGGTGATGGTGGTATTGCCAGTACAGGCTCCCACACAGGTGCCGATGGCATCTACCAGGAAGGGTTTCTGGATTCCCGGCATGTTTCCGTCCTCATCCAGCATGCCGGCCTTGCCGGCCACTCCCAGCACAGTTCCCAGCGTGGAGAAAAAGTCCCCGCAAAAGGCAATGAATACGTATATGATGGCCTGGAAGGACAACAGTCCTTTGAAATCAAAGCAGAATACAATATTTCCCCAGGATGAAACATCCGGTATCTTGGCAAAGGTATCCGGCAGGGTGGTCACACCCAGAGGAATTCCCATCACAGTGACAGCAACAATTCCGATGAGGATGGCCCCGTTTACCCTGTATGCCGTCAGAACGGCAATGATAACCAGACCCAGCAGGGCGATAAATACAGCCGGTTCCTTGAAATTCCCCATTCCGATTCCATTTGTAAAGGTTCCGATGCCCGAATTCTTAAAGCCCAGGTAGGCAATGTAGAAACCGATTGCCGACCCAATGGCCACCTTTATGTTTTTGGGTATGGCCTTGACAATCAAATCCCTTACCCCGAATATGGTCAGAACCACAAAAATCAGGCCGGATATCAGGGTTATGGCCATGATGGCGCCAAAGGACAGGGTGTTGGACTGGAGCAGGGCGCCGAACATGAAATTCGTTCCCATACCCGTTGCCAGCGCAAAGGGCAGGTTGGCGTAAAAGCCCATAAGCAGGGTAATAAGCGCGCTGATGACAGCACATGTAACCGCAATTGCCTCCTTGGTGATAACCAGCCCGTTTATATCTGTAAAGGATACCGCATCCCCGAAACCAATGATGGCGCCGGGCTGCACCACCAGAACATAGGCCATGGTCATAAACGTGGTAACACCTGCCAGGACCTCTATCTTGACACTGGTTCCCCTTTCTTTTAACTTAAAAAATTCTTCTAATTTTTCCATAGCAATCTCCTTTGTCAGTCAATCTTATCTGAAGCGCCTGCCGTCTCAAGCAGAAGCCCCAGCAGCACCCCGGCCCCGCGGGCGCAGTCCTCCCTGGAAGTAAACTCCTCCTTCCTGTGGGACACTCCTCCCTCTGACGGCACGAAAATCATGGCAGTGGGGCACACATCCTTAAAATTCATACAGTCATGGCCTGCCCCGCTCATCAGTTCCATAAAAGAATACCCCTCTGACCGGCAGATATTCTTTATGGCTACCCGGAGAGGTTCATGACAGCGGCATGGTGGAAGCGCCTGGTCAGGCCTTAGGCTCACCTCCACGCCGTGGAGTGAGGACAGCTCTGCCCCGTACCGCTCCATCACCTCCGCGATTTCTCTCAGGTCCTCCTGGCGGATGGAACGCAGATCCAGCGAAAACACCACACGCTCACAGATTACATTCCGCGCTCCTGGGTATGCTGTAATGGAGCCCACAGTGGCCACACATGACTCCCGTGCCCCTGCCAGCTCCGTTACCCTGTCAATCCACCGGCACATGGCTGGAACCGGATCCTTTCTGGCCTTCATGGGCGTGGCGCCTGCGTGTCCGCTTTCTCCCCGTATCTCCACCGTATACCGCACCAGCCCGGCTATGCCGCTTACAACGCCGATGGACGCCCCATGGTCCTCCAGCACCTTTCCCTGCTCGATGTGAAGCTCCAGATACGTCCCCACGTCCTCCATCTTACAGGAAGCCAGCTGGCCGGGCCTGCACCCGTAATCAGCCATGGCCTGTTCCAGGGAGATTCCATCCTTATCCACGGACGTAAGTCCCTCAGGGTCCAGTATGCCGCAGATAGATTTACTGCCCACCATCCCATATCCAAAGCGGCTTCCCTCCTCGTCCTTAAAGGCTGCCAGGCGTATGGTCCGCTCTGTGACGGTTCCCTGCTCCCGGATCCTGCGCACTGCCTCCAGGGCCGAGAGGATTCCAAGAGTCCCGTCAAACTGCCCGCCGCCCGGCACGGTGTCGTAATGGGATCCGCACATGACGCATGGCTTTTCAGGCCGGCTGCCGCAAAGCTCCCCGATCAGATTGCCGGCCGCGTCCTCCCTTACGGCAAGTCCGGCGTCTCTCATCCTGGCTTCCAGCCAGTCCTGTGCCTGCCGGTCCTGGGGCGTAAAGGCCAGACGGGTAATGCCGCCGTCCGGGCTGCGCCCAATCCTTCCCAACTCCTGGATATCCGACCACAACCTGTCCTGGTTAATATCCATACTCACACCTCCTCTGCTGCGCAGTATGGGCCGTACCGGAATCTGTTTAAAAATTCAGTTTCTAGTATTCCACGATTTCGCCATACAATGCTATAATATCACTATTACTCATATTGTTATCTTTGTCAATACAGTTTTTCAGGATTCCCGGGCAGGCGCTCTGTCATGAACCGTATGGAGGAGCTGTCAGCGCATCAGGACGCGGAAGGCTGACACGCTGAGGCTGACACACATTTAAAGGAGGACGAACTTGACAACCAGAGGACATTCCAGAAAGAAAAGAAAACAAACAGGCATCAAATGGCTCTATATAACGGCGGCAGGACTGGTATGTGCCGTAATCCTTGCCGCCATCCTATTTAAAATCAAGGCCGGCAGCATGGATTCCCGGCGTCCGGCCGGGACAGACGCCTCACAGGAGATTGGGGCTGCCGGAGACAGGGCAGGTGACGGGACAGGTGATCCCCCAAATTCTGAGAACCGGCCGGATCCTGTAAGTCTATCGGATAAAACCAATGCAGACAACACAGATAACGCAGATATCCGGGCCGTCATCAGCCAGATGTCCCTGGAGCAGAAGGCGGCCCAGCTCTTTATCATTACCCCGGAAGCCCTTACCGGCTTTAAGACCGTAACCCAGGCAGGGGATGCCACATACAAGGCATTGCAGGAATACCCGGTGGGCGGGCTTATCTATTTTCCCCAAAACCTGCAAAACCCAGGCCAGCTTAAAACCATGACAGCCAAAACCCAGGAATTTGCGTCCGGCCTGAACCAGCCCCCACTGTTCCTCTCCATTGACGAGGAAGGCGGTAAGGTGGCCCGTATCGCAAACCACCAGGGCTTTGATCTGCCCAAGGTGGATACCATGGCTGAAATAGGAAAGACCGGGGATACTTCCAGGGCATACGAGGCAGGTTCTGTTATCGGAGGATATCTGGAAGAATTTGGAATTAATTTGGACTTTGCGCCGGATGCAGACGTACTGACCAACCCGGACAATACCGTTGTGCTGGACCGCTCCTTTGGTTCGGATCCGGTTCTGGTAACACAGATGGTAAAGGCCTACATGAAGGGGCTGGAAGAACACCATGTCTATGGGACTCCCAAACACTTTCCGGGCCACGGGGCCACAGAGGGGGACAGCCATAAGGGATTTGCTTATACCTATAAGACATGGGACGAACTGGAGCAGGCAGAGCTGGTTCCCTTTGCCGGCCTGATTCAGGACAACACGCCCTTCATTATGGCAGGCCATATCTCTCTGCCTCAGGTTACAGGAGACGACACCCCATCCTCCCTGTCCTCCCAAGTGCTCACAGATTACCTGCGGGAGACTATGGGGTATAATGGAATCATCATCACCGACGCCCTTAACATGGGAGCCATACAGGACAATTATCCCCCGGACCGGGCCGCTGTCATGGCCCTGCAGGCAGGCGCTGACCTGTTGCTCATGCCCGCTGACTTTAAGGAAGCTTATAACGGGGTACTGGATGCAGTAAAAACAGGAGAATTGACAGAGGAGCGCATCGACCAGTCTCTGACCCGCATTCTGGGCCTAAAACTGACCCTTCCCCGTCACAAACGCTGAGAATCACACCTGAACATTTCCTCCCATCTATACAAGGGGACAGGTATAAATAGAACAAGTATAATAGAACAAGTATAATAGAACAAGCCGCCCTGCCTTCGCAAAGCGGCTTGTCCTGCCTTCTTCTACAGATCGTTCTCTTCCAAAACGTTCCTTATCCAATCAGTTCCCTGATATAAGCGGCCAGCTTCTCATCTTTACATTTTCCAAAGAACAGTTCCCCGAACTTTTCTCCTGAAAACGCGCCTTTCACCAGTTCCTGGTCCAGTCCCTTAAAGATTTCCACCAGATCCTCCCTGAAGGAAGCCTTTCTCACATCATCCAGAATCCGCTTGTTTCTCTGCTCCGGAACAGCCCTCTCCCTGGGATATCCCTGGCCGGAAGGCTCGCAGAACAGCTTCTCAAATATATATTCCAGGTTCAGATCGCCGCCCCAGCCAAATCCCTTGGCAAATGGAATGGCAATGGCGTTCCCGTCGTTAATCTGGGCAAATGTATAGGCATCCAGCGCATCCTCCACATGGCCGCAAATCACGCCCGGGAATGAGTTGCAGGCCAGCATGGCTCCCTCGCCCGTGCCGCAGCCTGTAATCACATAATCCACCGCCTTTGCGTTCAGCAGGGCTGCTGCCAGAATTCCCACCTGTACATAGGTAAGCTGCGCCTCATCCTCTGCTGTGTACATGCCGTAGTTGTCCACCTCAAAGCCGTACTGGTCAGCCACTTTCTTTAAAGAATTGTAGATCATGCCATTCTTGGCGCCCTGGCTGTTCTCATTAATCAGTGCTATCCTCATGTCTCCACCTCTCAACTTTATTCTTTTGGTTTTTCCTGATATTGTAAGCATATCTCCCAAAAGATTTTCTGTCAATAGATATATAACCAGGCATCATTGCTTCTTCTGTTCCCGCGCCATTTTCTCCATGCGCCACAGGGTCGTCCTGCTGACCCCCAGCTCCTTCGCTATATCCTGTTTTTTCTTCCTGGGCTTCAAATTGGCATACACAATCCCGGTTTCCGGCTGGTCCGTTTCCTTGTCCGGTGTCTGAGTGCCGGGCAGAGGGCCTTCCTTTTTCCTGAATATCTTCAACATCTGGATTTCCCTGAGCCCGATTTCCGTGGTGTCGCTCAGCACAATCAGGCGCTCGCAGATATTGCGCAGCTCCCTGACATTGCCGGGCCAGCCGTAATGGGTCATCAAATCCACTGCCTCCTTTGACAGTCTGGGGATGGGCTTTCCCATCTCACAGGCAAAGCGGGTCAGGTAGAAATCCACCATTTCCCGGATATCGTCTCCCCTTTCCCTGAGCGGCGGGATAGTGATGTCCAACAGATTAAGACGGTAATACAGGTCGGCGCGGAACTGCCCTTCCTGGATTTTTTCTTCAATATTAATATTGGTAGCAGAAATAACGCGCACATCCACCGGCTGTACCCGGTTGCTGCCGATGCGGCGGATTTCCCGCTCCTGAAGCACCCTCAGAAGCTTTGCCTGGAGCGATATGGGAATCTCCCCGATTTCATCCAGGAAAATGGTCCCCTTATGGGCCAGTTCAAACAGGCCCGTCTTGCCGTTTTTAGACGCCCCGGAAAATGCTCCCGGCTCATATCCAAAAAGCTCGCTCTCCAGAAGGTTTTCCGGCAGGGCCGCACAGTTTAACGCCACAAAGGGCTCTGCGCTGCGCCTGCTCTCCCGGTGGATGCTGTGGGCAAAAAGCTCTTTTCCGGTTCCTGTCTCTCCCACAATCAGCACATTGGAATCCACCCGGCTGTAACGCTTTGCCATGAGAATATTCTCCCGGATGGCAGGGCTGCTTCCAATGATGTCGTCAAAGGAATACTTTGCCGTAAGACCCTGCTTCGCAAGGCTCTGCCGGATTTTAGTCTCTGCCTCTATAATCTGCTCGGTGTAGCGGGCAACAATGATGGCGCCCTTTCCCATCTTGTCCACCAGCACGGGCCTGTATTCCGTATACAGTTTCCTGTCCTTCCACTGGATAACCTCCTCCCGTTCCCGTCCGGTCTCCACTACATCCTTCCATTTAAGGGCAGGACAGACTTCCTCCACGGGACGGCCCGTGTAGTCAGCCTGGGAGGAGAGCTGAAAGGTACGGTACGCCTGGTTATTCAATGCCTGAATCAGCCCGCTGCCGCTGACGGCAATCAGGGCATCGGCGCTGGTGTTGAGGATGGTGCTGGTCATCTTGGACCTGGCCCGCTCCATATTGATGGTCCTGGCCGCATCCATGGCCTGCTTCAGGGCCTGCTCTATGGCGATATCCTTTGTGTGGATGTGGACCCGGTTCAATGCCTCTTTATCGCACAGTCCGCACATGGTACCGGCTCCCACAAACACATCGGCGCCATTGGCCCTGGCACTGTGGATGGCTTCCAGGGTGGAGGCCTCGTCATGGACCGTATAATACGCAATCTCCGCCTGGCACAGCTTTTCCAGCTCGGACACAGCGCTCTCATCCATATACCGCACACAGAGGGCTATCTTCTTGGGATGGAACTCCTGTCTGGCGCAAATCAGGGCTTTCAGTATATCAAAGCTGGAGAGCTGTATCTCCACCACATGCTTTTCCGGAAACAGATACCTGAGGCGGTCATAAGTCATGCCCCTGGCCACTAATATGTCGGCGTCCCCGTACCGCGACAGGGATTCCGGTGTGCCGAATACGTGAAGCAGCTCCACCCTCACATCGTCCTGAGGCTCCAGACGGCTCACCGCCGCCTCGAACCTGCTTTTCATATTCATATATGGAATAAACATCCGCACTGTTACCATGAATTCACGCCCTCTTTCCCTCTATGTCTGCCCCATTTGCGCCAATACGGAAATACGCCGGGAGGAATCAAAGCATTCTCATGCCCTCTTCTGCCGCCCGGCGTCTGTCATGGGCCTGCGCTGCAGGCTGTCTGATTTTCCTACTATTTATTTACCACATTCTGTGGTGCTCCGTCTACAAAATGTTTCAGATTATCCACTGCAATGTCCATAAGTCTCTGTCTGGATTCCCTGGGAGCCCAGGCAATATGGGGGGTAATAATCATATTCTTGGCGCCCAGAAGAGGATTGTCCTCGCGGATAGGCTCTGTGGATACCACGTCCACTGCTGCCCCGCTGACTTTTCCACTGTCCAGCGCTTCCCTTAAGTCTTTTTCCACAATCAGGGGACCTCTGGAGGTATTGATGATTTTTACTCCATCCTTCATCTTTGCAATGGAATCCCTGTTGATGATTCCCTCTGTGGATGGGAACAGCGGGCAGTGCAGGCTGATGACATCGGCCTGAGCCAGAAGCTGGTCCAGGGAAGCATATTTGCAGTTATCTGTCTCCAAAGCCTTGTTGGGATACTCATCATACGCCAATACCTTCATGCCCAGAGCCTCCGCAATTTTGGCTGTGCCCTGTCCAATCCTTCCAAAACCGATGACGCCGAATGTCTTTCCGGCCAGCTCCACCAGGGGATGCTTCCAGAAGCACCAGTCAGCATTGTGGGTCCACTCCCCTGCCTTTACACAGTCAGAATGCTCCCCGATGTGGTGGCACAGCTCCAGCAAAAGGGCAATTGCATACTGGGCCATTGCGTCCGTACCATAGGTTGGGATGTTGGACACGATCACGCCTGCTGCCTTGGCTGCCGCTGTATCAATCACATTGTAGCCAGTGGCCAGCACTCCGATGAACTTTAAATTCGGGCACTGTCCGATGGTCTGCGCACTGATCGGGGTTTTATTGGTATAAACCGCCTCCGCGTCCCCAATCCGCTCTGCAATCTTGTCAGCAGGAGTCCTGTCATATACGGTTAACTCCCCTAATCTTTCAAGTCCCTCCCAGCTTAAATCACCTGGATTTTCTGTATATCCGTCTAACACTACGATTTTCATGACTTATTCCTCCTTTTTCCAATTATTCAATTCTATCCTATCTTATGCGCCACTGTCAAGCACACCTCCGGCACAATGATACTGCAGACGCTGTTTAATCCTCTACCAGCGCCCAGGCCCTGTTGATGACTCTCTTGGTGTTGGCCAGTATGATATCTCCGTCCTCGTCTGCCCACGGCTTTACCTCCAGGGACAATACATAGGGATTTTCCTTATTAAAGAAGCCCTCTTCCTTCAGGACAGTGAAGAAATCCACAAGCTGCTCTGTGTCGTTGGCGCTGTCAGGGAACCCGAACCTTGGGTGCTGGTCGCCGTACGCCTCAAAACCTTCCTTCACCACCGCATTACCGATGTGCAGGTGGGTGATATAGGGACGCAGCGTCTGAATCACGAACCTGGAAGTCTCATAGGTGGTGGGGAAATGGGAAAGGTCCACCAGCAGGCCGAAATTGTTGTGGGTGGTGCGCATATCCGCAGCAAACCTGGCCGCATAAGGAGCCGGCCCGATGAGGGCTGCCTTATCCATGTCAAAGTCAAACACTTCCAGCTCCACCATCATTCCCTTGGTTGCAGCATAGCTGCACACAGCCCTGGTGGTCTTAAGCAGCTGGGCATATGCCTGGTCCTTTGTCTCCGGTTCCCATTTTCCTGCCAGGAAGGCAATTCCCTTTGCACCCATGTACCGGGCCTCATCAATGGAATCCATCAGGACAGCCTCGGCCTTCTTCCTGCCTTCCTCGTCCAGATCATTGGGGTTAAGCTTTGGTCCCAGCAGGCGGGGCTGTGCGCCGTAGCACACCTTCATGTGGCTCTGGGCCAGCATATCCCTTACCTTGTCCTTTGTCTCCTTGTCCTCGATATGGGTTATCTCCAGGGCATTAAAGTATTCGTCGCAGCAGATGGTCTTAACGGAATCCAGTATGGGATAATTCACCGGAGGATGGGTCATCCACTGTATGGTTCCTACCTGAAAATATTTCTGAATTGGGTCTTTCATAATTAAATACCTCCTTATTTCTGTTTACAAATCTTGTTTGATTCAATTGCATTAGCTCAATATGTATTTATATATATAAAATGCAGGTACTTGTCACACCAGCTCCCATGCCAGGTTCAACGTACGTTTTGCATTTGCTATAATCACTTCGGGGGATTCATCCTTCCAGGGCTTCACCTCAAAGCTTACAATAGGCCGTTTCTTCTCACCCAGAAATCCGATTTCCATAAGCGTCCTCAGATAATGGGCCAGCTCCTCCACATCATTTTCACTGTCCGGGAATCCGAATCTGGGATGGTTGTCCCCGTATGCCTCACAGTCCGGGCTTTTAATTACCGTGTTTCCCATATGGGCATGAATGATGTAATCCTTCACCGGCAAGATGCTTTCTTCGATGGTCTCATGAATCATGGGGATATGGCTCAAATCCACCAGCAGGCCGAAATTCCCATAGTCCCTCCGGATTTCCCCTGCATAGCGGGCAGCCAGGGCTGCCGGACCGATGAGAGCCCTCTTGTCAATATCATAGTCAAAGACCTCGCAGCAGATGGGCATATTTCCCTTCTCCCCTGCATACCCGCACAGCTGCCTGGTAGATTTAAGAAGCTGTTCAAAGGCCTGTTCCTTTCGTCCCTCGTCATACCGGCCGGACAGGAAGGAAAAACCTGCGCAGCCCATCTCATAGGCTTCATCAATTCCTTCCTTCAGTGTGTCCACTGCCATGGCCCTTCTGGTTTCATCCAGGTCATTGATGTTGAGTCCCGCAGACAAGGTCCTGGACTGGCCGCCGTAAGCAGACACCATATGGGCCGCGCGGATCATCTCCGCCGCCTTTTTCCGGACCTGCCCGTCCTTCATTCTGGCCACCTCCACGGCTTCAAAATAATCATCCCCGCAGATCCGCTCCAGGCATTCCAGGATAGGTCCCTCGCCTCCTCCCAGCTGCGGGTAGGATACGTGGAGAATGATTCCCACCTTCATAAACCTTCTTATGGATTGTTCCATAGGCGCGCCTTCCCTCCTGACTTTTTATACTGGTTTTTAACTTTTTTGTATTGGTTTTCTGCACTGATTTTCCTGTATTACTTTTTCTGTACCTGCTTGCGCTTCATCACTTTTTCACATTTTTCTGCGATGGATTCCGGGCCATAGCCGTATTTCACCAAAAGCTGTTCATAATCCCCGGATTCTGCAAAGTCAGTGGCCCCGATGCGGGTCATGGGTCCCGGCATATGCTCTGCCAGGACTTCCGCCACAGCGCTTCCCAGTCCGCCGCAGACAGAGTGTTCCTCCACGGTCACGATGGCGCCCGTCTCCCTGGCGCATTCTATAATCAGTTCCTCATCAATAGGTTTGATGGTATGCATATCCACCACTCTTGCCCGGATTCCCTTTTCTTCCAGAAGCTCTGCCGCTGCCAGGGCCTTGTGAAGCACGGTTCCCGTGGTGATAATGGTCACATCCCTGCCTTCCCTGACCGTGATGCCCTTGCCAATCTCAAATTTCATATCCTCAGGATAAAACACAGGAGCTGCCGCGCGGCTGAGCCTTAAATAGACAGGGCCCTGATGTTCTGCAATGGCAAATACCGCTTTTTTTGTCTCCACTGCGTCCGCCACTGTAATCACCGTCATATTGGGGATGGCTCTCACAAATGCCAGGTCGGTAATGGCCTGGTGACTGGCCCCGTCATAGGAGTCGGAAAGCCCGCAGTAGGTTCCGCAGAGCTTCACGTTCAGCTTGTCATAGGCAATCAGGCTCTGTATAGGATCTGCCCCTCTGGTGGTCAGGAACACCGCGAATGTATTTACATAAGGAATCAGTCCCTCCCTGGCAAATCCGGCTGACATGGATACCATATCCAGCTCGCTGATGCCCACATTAAAGTAACGTTCCGGAAATGCCTTTCCAAAAATTCCGCTCTTTGTGGAGGAAGCCACATCCGCCTCCAGGCCCACGATCTTCTCATTCTGTTCTCCTAATTCCTTAAGCGCTGCGCCGTAAGCGTCACGGATTGCTATGTTTTCTCCCATTATCTGGCACCTCCTAATTCTGCTTTCGCTTGTGCGTATTCATTATCATTGATGGCCTTGCCGTGCCAGGTGTTCTTTCCTTCCATAAAGGAAACCCCCTTGCCCTTCACGGTGGCGGCAAGAATCAGGGAAGGACGGCCTTTGGTCTTCTTAGCCTCCTCCACGGCCCGGCAGAAATCCTCCACATCATGGCCGTCGCATGGTATCACATTCCACCCAAAAGCCTTCCATTTTGCCCCGATGTCTCCCATGGGCATGATTTCCTCCAGGGTGCCGTCCAGCTGTACTCCGTTGTTGTCCAGAATGCCGATGAGATGGTCAGCCCCGAATTTGGAGGCGGACATGGCAGCCTCCCAGATACAGCCCTCCTCAATCTCACCGTCGCCCATGACCACATAGGTATAGGAATCCAGTCCCTTAATTCTGTCTGCCATGGCCATGCCCAGGCCGGCGGAAAGTCCCAGCCCCAAAGGACCTGTGGACAGCTCCACACCCGGAGTTTTATGTACGCAGGGATGGCCCTGAAGCATGCTGTCCATCTGGCGCAGGGTCTTTAACTCCTCCTTGGGGAAAAAGCCTTTCTCCGCCAGCACCAGGTACAGCATGGGGGCCGCGTGGCCTTTTGACAGAATCAGGTGGTCCCTTCCCTCCATCTCCGGATCTTCAGGATTCACATTCATGATTTCAAAATAAAGGGACGTCAGTATCTCCGTGCATGACAGGGATCCGCCGGGATGGCCGGTCTGGATGCTGTGAAGCAGGTCAATCAGGTCGTTCCGGAATTCGCTGCATTGTCTCTGTAACTCCTCTTTTCTCTCATTCGTCATCTCTATATCTCCTCCAATTTTTTCTTGATTTCTTCCATACACAGCCTGGGACTGGTAAGGACAGGGCAGCCTGTAATGGAAGCTGTCTCGTCCTCCAGATGGGCCATGGACGCCTGGGCAAGGACAATGCAGTCATAGCCCTTCATTTTCCCGGCCTTTTCCCTGAGAATCATGTCGTGCTTCTTCATGTCCATGGCTTTCATGGCAAAGAATGCATCCATGCACACGCAGGTGGATATGTCTGCTTCCCTTCCCGCCTTATCCGCCTCAGCCTTAATCTTTGAGACAGTGGGCCCCACCGTGCTCTCTGCCGTGGCCATGACCATGATGCGCTTTCCGTAGAGAACGCTCCTTCTGGCCATGGCATCGTCGATGGCAATGACGGGAACCTGGATAAAAGGCCGGATCAGTTCCACCGCCGGGGTCAGGGTGGAGCAGGTGGTGACAATGATATCTGCTCCTGTCAGCTCCTGGGCCTTCATATCGCAGAACAGACGGTTTCGGTTCTGTATGGTAAACTCCCCAATCTCGTTGGGATTATTGGCCAGAAAATCGTCCCACAGGTTATGTATCTTCACTTCATATCCCAGATAGTTTCTCAGGCTGTCATCAAAGCCCGATGCCACGCTCTTTACCGTATGAATCAACGCAATGCTTTTCATTGTTTCCTCCCGTTTTCTTCCATGTGTGTTATTCACCTGTTTTCTGCATCAGACAGTCCGTCCGTAAACCCGGTCCGCGATGGGCCGCAAATGCCGGATGGCGCCCGCTGCCGCCTCCTCCATGGAAGGAATCTGGAAGATTTCGGTACAGAAATTGCCGTCATATCCGCATTCTTTAAAGGTGGTGAGAATCTTCTCAAAGTCCAGACCGCAGTGGCCCGGATACCGTCTGTTGTTATCTGCCAGGTGTACGTGGATATTGTAGGAGCTGTACCTGCGGATGGCCTCATAGATGTTCTTCTCCTCCAGATTCAGATGGAAAATATCCATCATCAGCCGGAAATTGGGGCGGTCCACACGGTCCACCATGGCAGCCCCCTCTGCCAGGGTATTGATGAAATTCGTCTGCATAATAGTTACTGTCTCCAGGGCAATGTTCACGTTCCTGGGTGCCCCGTAGTCAGCCAGCTCCCGGAAGGCCTCCACTGCCAGGTTTTCGGTTTCTTCTCTGGAAAGTTCTCCGCAGTACTGGCCTCTCACACGTCCGATGTTGATATTGGCTCCCAGAAAGCCTGCAAAATCAATGATTTCCCTGCTCCTGCGGATAGCCTCCTTCCGGATCTCCTCCCTGGGGTTTGTATAGCTTAATCCCAGCTGCCCGAAGATTTCCCCTGTACATACCAGTATAACAGACAATCCGTTCTTTTCAGCTGTTTCTTTCACTTCATTCCAGTCCAGTTTTTCCGGATTCAGGGTCATCAGCTCCACCCCGTCGTATCCCAGCCTTCCCAGGTCCCCGAAGCTTTTCTCCAGGCTTCCCTGGTATGCTGTCACTGAATCAGCGATTGCCACATCTGGTGTGGCCACCTGATAACATAGTTTCATCTCCAAACCTCCTTCAGTGCTTTGCCTTATTAATAAGCAAAAATCGTGCCAATTTCAAAACACGTTGAAACCGTTAAAATCCGTTCCATTTGTCCCAAATATTTGAAACATTCCTTACTGATTTGCCGCATTTGTTTCTTAATGTTTCAATTCGTTTTTTATGTTTCAAATTTTTCCGGCATCAGTGTTTCATTTTGTTGCGTTCCCTGCGTTCCTTGCCTGTTTCAGGGTACAAAAAGGGAGAGGATGCGGCTCCGGTTCCCATATGTCCCGTTCCGGTCCTCTCCCGTGTTGATTGGTTTTCTAATGCATCAGCCGTGTTTCAGCCGTGTTTACTGGATTCCGTTGGCAGCCATGAAGTCCTTTTCATAGGCTGTCACATATTCCGTTGCCGTGGCAGCATCCATATAGTTGCCAATCAGTTTGTTCTTTTCCAGATAATCATTCTTCCATGTATCGGTCTCAGCAACCTTGCCCAACTGTTCACTCCAGTAAGCGGCCGCCGCATCGCTCATGGCTGCAGGGGCTGCCACGCCGCGCCACACAGGGACTTCCACATTTTCATAGTCTCCGATTTCGCTCAGTGTGGGGGCATCTGCCAGGTTGCCGGTGTAGCGTTCCGTGGACAGGGCCAGCACAGGAATCAGGGAACCGGCTGTCACATACTCAGAAGCAGCCGCAGGCTTGGAGATAACAAATTCCACATGGCCTCCCAGGGCTGCGGTGATGGCGTCGCCGGTGGAGTCATAGGTGATATAGGACATCACGTCCTTGCTGATTCCGATTTCCTCCAGCATAGCATCATAGGTGGCGATATCGTCTCCCTTGGATCCGCCGATGACGATCTTTGTACCATTTTTGGCAGCCTCGATTGCCTCCTTGAAATCAGCATACTTGGTCTGCTCCCCCTTGAAAATAAGCTGTTTGTCAACCGCCATAATGGCCAGGATACGGAAATTGGACGAGCGGTTCTTTGTATTCTGGACCATGGGCATTAAATCGCCGCTGTTAAAGGTGAGAAGGGTATAGTCAGCCTTGCTCCCCTTGGTGGTAGCCACCTCGTTTCTGCCGATCTCACCGCTTCCGTCCGTCTTATTGGTAACAATGATAGGCTGTCCGTTGACCAGGTTTTCCTTGGTCATGATATCGGATATCATTCTTGTGTAGATGTCGCTGCCGCCGCCGGGACTGGATGTAACGGTCCAGTTAATGGTTTCCTTTGGTGTGAATGTGCCGTCGCTGCTGACGGCCTTGCTTGTACATCCGGTTACTGCTGATACCATCATAAGTGCTGCCATTGCCATTACAATACTTCTTTTCTTCATTATTAAATACCTCCTCAAACCATGTTCTTAAATATATGAACAAACCTGCAAGTTACCTTTGTTATGCTACTTTGGGAATATTACGTTTGTTGTACCAGCTGCCGAATCATTACAGCCCTATTTGGATGCCCTTGCCTTTTTAAGGACGGCCTTTACCACAGGTGTGCAGATAAATGCCAGGAAAATCAGCATCAGCACGCAGGTAATGGGTCTTGTAAAGAAAATGCCCAGGCTTCCCCCCGATATGATAAATGCCTTTCGCATATTGGACTCCAGCAGCTTAGCCAGCACAAAGGACAAAAGCATGGGAGCCGTGGGATAGTCGTTCTTGACCAGCAGATATCCCAGTATACCTGACAGAAACATAATCAGCACGCCATACATGGAATAGCTGGAGCTGTAGGATCCCACTACGCACACAATGGTGATAATGGGAATCATGTACTTTACAGGCACGGACAATATCTGAATCAGGAACGGAATGACGCCGATTGCCACAACCAGCGCAAATATGTTGGAGAGGAACAGGGATGCAATCAGTCCCCATGTAAATTCCGGTTCATTGGTAAACAGAAGCGGTCCCGGATTGAGCCCCCACATCATCAGGCCTCCTAAAAGCACTGCGCCAGTGCCGCTTCCCGGTATGCCCAGGGCCAGAAGCGGCGCAAATGCACCTGCCGCGGCCGCATTGTTTGCAGCTTCGCTGGCCGCAATGCCCTCTATGGCGCCGGTTCCCAGTTCTTCCTCGTTCTTGAATTTCTTCTGGGCCGCGTATCCCATGAAAGCGCCGGTGGTTGCCCCTGCTCCCGGAAGCACGCCCACAAAGGTTCCCATGACGCCGGAGCGCAGGGCAGGCGGAAGCAGACGCTTGAAATCATGCTTTGTCAGGATACTTCCGCGGATGGTAAGCTTCATGTGGGGCTCTGATTTCACCTCATTGCTGCGCTCCATCACCAGTTTAATGACCTGTGAAAATCCCACTGTGCCGATAATGAAGGGCGTAAAGGGAATACCTCCCAGCAGGTACATACTGCCAAAATCATATCTGGGAGAGCCTGAGAGAGTGTCCATTCCAATGCTTGCCAGCAGAATACCCAGCATGGTTATCACCACGCCCTTGATGGGATTCTCACCCACCAGCCAGCTGATGGACGTCATGGCGATAAGAAGCAGAGCCGTCATCTCGGACGGGCCGAACTTAAGGCCGATATCCGCCAGGGCAGGTCCTGTAAAGGTCAGGATGATGATGCCGATGGTTCCTCCGATAAAGGAGGCCATATTGGCTGTAAACAGCGCCTGTCCGGGACGCTTCTTTTTGGATGCCATTGGGTAGCCGTCCATGGCCGTGCAGATGGCCGGTGAGTCTCCCGGAATATTTAACAGGATTGCGCTGAAGCCGCCGCCGTACATATTGGAGTAATACAAAGCTCCCAGCATAATGATGGCAGTGGTGGGATTAAACTTGTAGGTCAGCGGAAGCAGCAGGGCCACACCGGCCAGACTTCCGATACCGGGCATTGCCCCCACCACAAGGCCCAGAACCGCTCCCAAAAGGGCGGCTCCCACATTGCTGAAGGTGAACAGCGTGGAGAAGCCATGCATTAACAGTTGTATATTTTCCATTTTGTTTACCCCCTTCTACAAGAATGCTTCAAAAAGCCCCATTGGAAAATGGACCCCCAGCCACATACGGAACACGCCGATGGAAATGGCCATACAGACAGCAAGGACAATGAGAGTTTCCTTCCATCCGGTCTTCTCAAACACCTTCAGCCACAGTATCACGAACAAGTAGCAGCTGGGCAGCAGGCCTATAATAAAGGAACCTGCTATGATTCCAGCTCCCCCTGCTATGACCATCATCTCATCCCGCTCATACCTGGCAGCCTTCTCTTCCTTCAGGGACTGAAAGAAAGAAGCAATACTTGCCAGGAACATAACGATAGCCATGATGGCCGGGAAGAAACCAGGCTGAGGACCGTCCACATCCTCCCAGAACCCCAGCTGCGTAAAACCAACCACTGCAAATACCACTGCAAATACTGCTAACACCAAGGGTACAATCTGCTTTGTACCTATTTTTTTCATGTAAACCCCTCCCTTTTATCAGCAGCCTTTCAGATGGGCAGCCATCTTGGCAGCCATCTTGACCGCATTCTCAAATGCCGAAGTCTTGACAATTCCCTTTCCGGCAATATCGTAAGCCGTGCCATGGGCGCATGTGACGATTGGCGCCGGAAGTCCTCCCGCAATGGTGATGCCCTGGTCAAATCCCTTCAGCTTAAGGGCGATCTGGCCCTGGTCGTGATACATGGTCACCACTCCGTCGAAATCCCCGTTAAAGGCCTTGATGAACAGAATGTCAGAGGGGAACGGTCCGTTGGCGTCAATCCCCATCTCCCTTGCATTTTCAATGGCCGGCGCGATTACATCAATCTCTTCCCGGCCGCACTTTCCGCCCTCGCCGCAGTGAGGATTCAGGGCTGCCAGGGCAAGCCTGGGCTTCTCAATACCGGAATTCTTAAGGGAAACATTGGCCAGTCTTATAGCTCTCATGATGGTATCCACGGTCAGGCTGTCGCTGACCTTGCTAATGGGAATATGGCTGGTTGTCCTTGTGGTCCACAGATCTCCCAGCACATTGATTTCCCCAAACGGCTCCGTGTGTCCAAAGAGATGGGCCATGTAATGGTGCTCGCTCTCAAAAGGACACCCGGCCTGAATCATTGCCTGCTTATTTAACGGGGCAAAGCAGAATCCGTCAATCCTGCCGGCCTGGTAAAGCTCAATGGCTGTTTTCAGCATGTTCAGGCAGGCGCGTCCGCTTTCAATGCTGATGTTGGCAAACGGAACCTGCTCAGGGTCCACATCCCTTTGATCCAGGACAGGTATTCCCTTGGTCCAGTCTGCTTCCTCCACCTTGTCAATGACCTGTACCGGGATTTCCAGACCGCATATCCTGGCACCTCTCTCAAACACCCTGACGTCCCCTATTACTATGGGACGGCAGTATTCATCGTAAAATCTGGAAGCTGCCAGCTTGACAATAATTTCCGGCCCCACGCCGGCTGCATCTCCTAATAAGATTCCTAAAATCGGTTTACCGCTCATAAAAAAATCATCCTTCCTTCTATTTTGGTTTTTATTTCTGCTCTTGACTTATGCCTGTATTAAAAGCAAAAAGCGTGCCAAACTTTTCAGGAAGAACGATTTTTTCTGTTTTACCTCCGGGAACCCTTTATTTACGTTATGCATTTTGCATATATCACCATCATTTATCCCCCAATGTATTCATACTTTTCACGGCATAAATGTTTCATTATCCCTATCATGTTTTATTTTTGTTTCAAAATGTATTTTTGTTTCATAACGTTTCTCCGTTTCAACGCAACCCCTGTGCCCGGTGTTTCTTGTCAGCCGTCTAACCCTCAATGCCGTATTTTTTCATTTTTCTCCACAGAGTACTCTTATCAATTCCCAGATACGCGGCTGTCCTGCCCCTGTGATAACCGCACAGCTCCAGGGCGTCCTTCACGGCCTGCCTCTGGGCTTCCTCCAGACGGGGCCCGCGGCCCGCGGCCTCCGCCGGCACATGACTGCCGGACACCGGAAAATCCGCGCTGCCGGAACCGCTGTCTGCATGCCGGTGTTCTGCATACCGGCTATCTGCATACCGGCTGTCTGCATGCCGGTTGTCTGCATACTGGCTGTCTGCCCCCTCCCCGTACTCCCACTCTCCCGGAAGGGCCTGGAGTACGTCCTCTGCCTCTGCCCTTGTTTTCTCGCAGAGAATACAGATACGCTCACAGAAATTGCGCATTTCCCTCACATTCCCCGGCCAGTTGTAACGCATCAGAAGTTCCCTGCCCTCCTGGGTTATTGCCTCCAGCCTGCTTCCTGTGCGCTCATGTTCAAACCGCACCATCCGGTCCGCCAGATAAAGGATGTCCTGCTTCCGCTTTCTGAGGGGCGGAAGATTGAGTTCAAGCACATCCAGGCGATACAGCAGATCCTCCCTGAAATTCCCCCGGGACACCTCCTTCTTTAAATCCCTGTTGGTGGCGCAGATAACGCGGACATCAATGGGAATCACGGTGTCATTGCCCAGCCGGATGATCTCCCGTTCCTGTATGACTCTCAGGAGGCGGCTCTGCAGCTTTGGTGATATATCGCCTATCTCATCCAAAAAAATGGTCCCCTTGTGGGCAATCTCAAAAAATCCCATTTTCCCGCCCCTGGACGCTCCGGTAAAGGCCCCTTCCACATAGCCAAAGAGCTCGCTCTCCAGCAGGTTCTCCGGCAATGCCGCGCAGTTAATCGCCACGAAAGGCCCCTTCCTTCTGCGGCTGGAGTTGTGAATGCTCTGGGCAAACAGCTCCTTTCCCGTCCCCGTCTCCCCATGAATCAGTATATTGGAATCCGAATAGCTGAATTTCATGGCCTGGCTGATAACCGCCTCCATGCAGCTGTCCCTGTAAAGTATGTGGGAAAAGTCGTACCTGGCCGTAAAGCCGTCCGAATGCATACGCTTGCGCAGTTTGCCCTCCTCTGCCTGTATCTGTTCCGTTCCCTGGAAGGTGAGCACGCAGCCGAACTCCTCCGAGTCACCGGCCACAGGCACACAATTGACCAGCACCTGTTTTCCTCCGAACCTGCACACCTCCGACAGGATCTTTTGTTTGTCCCTGATCACACTGTCAAAATCAATATCCGGAAAGAAGTCCTTTATATGCTCTCCTGCCAGCGAAGTCTTTCTGTCCTTCATATACGTATGGCAGCATGTATTGGCCAGGGTTATGATTCCCTTCCTGTTGACGGAAATAATCCCCTGGAAGGAATAGTTCATGATATTTGCTATCTCATCCCTTTTCTGCCTCTCATACCGGGTGAGATGGGCCACCGCTATGGCCTCTGAAATGGCATGGTTTACTGCCTCGATTCCCGAATGAATCATGGCAGCCGGCATACCCAGACGCTCCGCGATCTGGACCGTGGAATATCCCCCCACAATGGCCTGGTTCCCGTCCTTCATAGCCTGGTGCACCGCCATCTCCAGCTTGGTCTCATCGTCCTCCGCATAGCAGCCCAGCCCCAGGTTCGGATACAGGTGGCACATCTGCTCCGCCCCATACACCATATTGAAGGCGCCCACCACGGCAATCCTTTCAATATTCCCCTTCTGCATACATTCATTGACTGCCTTCATCACATCGTATCCCGTGGATTTAAGCTCTGCACACGGAATGTTTTTGCGCTTTAAGGTATGGGCTGTAAAGCCCCTGGCTATTACCACGTCCGCCTCCACCTGTTCCAGTCTGTTATTGTAGAAATCCTGGACAACCTCATACCGGATGGCTTCCGATTCAGGCCGTTCCCGGAACACCTGCTCAATGACAGGAAGAATGTCCGGATATGGTGCAAAAAATACAATTTTAATCACGCACTCCCACCTCCCATTGTCCATATTATCCTATATATTGCATTTTCGCAATCATTAAATTGCATTTTATTGCTAAATAGCAATCTTTATGCAATTTTATATATTCCAATTTTTTATTTGTTTTTCCTTTTTTATTGTGCAAATAACACATATTTTCTCATGCAACTTTAGCTGTTTTAAATAAAATTTGAATCTGTTTCACCCTCAAATAGTTTTTTGGCACGACAATTGCTTTGTAATCAGTCAGCAGCATTGCAATGGCATGTAAAATCAACCAGCGGCTGACGCATCTCACATGGCCGGTGAGCATGGAAGCCCACGTAAAGGAGAAGAGATTTATGAGGATATTAGCGACAATGAAGCGTTTTCCGGCAGGAGTGATGGTGATTCCCCTGCTCCTTGGATGTGCAATGAATACCTTTTTCCCCAACGCCCTCACCATCGGAGGTTTTACCTCAGGCCTGTTCAAGAACGGGGTCCCCACCCTGATTGGCCTGTTTCTGTTCTGCAGCGGCGCCACCATTGATGTAAGGATGGCCGGCAGCACGGTATGGAAAGGCGTTGTCCTCACCGCCCTTAAGTTCTTTATCGGTTTCGGCCTGGGGCTTCTGCTCAATGCACTGTTCGGCGAAGCAGGGTTCCTGGGACTGGCGCCCCTGGCTGTCATCGGAGCCGTAACCAATTCCAACGGCGTCATCTATGCCACCCTGGCAGGCGAATTTGGTGATGAAACAGATGTGGGAGCCACCTCTATCCTTGCCCTCAATGACGGGCCCTTTTTTACCATGATTGCATTGGGCGCCTCCGGCATGGGCAACTTCCCCATAACAGATATCATTGCCAGCATCATCCCCATGGTTATCGGGTTCATCATCGGCAATCTGGACCATGAGTGGAGAAAAATTCTGGCCACCGGCATGATTCTTCTCCCGCCCTTTAACGGCTTTGCCCTGGGTGCCGGTATGAACTTCAACAATATCCTGAGAGCGGGTATTTCCGGTATTGTGCTGGGCCTTCTTACCGTGCTGGCCACCGGACTTCTCACCTTTTTCCTCTACAGCGCCCTCCGCAGAAAGGCGGATCCCATGGGCGCTGCCATCGGAACCACGGCCGGGGTGGCCACCACCACGCCCACTGCCGTAGCCATGGCCGATCCTTCTTTCCAGCCCCAGGTGGAAACTGCCACTGCCCAGACAGCTGCCGCCGTGGTAATCACAGCCGTGCTTTGCCCGCTGCTGGTATCCTGGCTGTCCAAGGTATCCCGCAAATGGAATGAAGCTCACGGCATAGCTGCAGACATTCCTGTCCCTGAACAGGAGGGCTGCGAAACCCAGCCAGCGGCAACTGCTGATTTAGACTAAACCGGACAAATGATATTGACAGACGGAGGAAACAGACAGACATGAAGCGAACCATATTAAATGCAGGAATGATTTTGTGCGGGGAACAGCTTACTCCCTTGGAGAACGGCTCCCTTATCATCGAAGACGGGATAATCCGGGAAATCCTGCCCCGGAAAGCCAGGGAGGCCTTGTCCTTGGAAGAGGTGGAAGAAATCAGCCTTCCGCACATGACCCTGATGCCGGGCATGATAGAATGCCACAACCACCTGTGCATTGATGCAGCCCTTCCGGAACATCTGGAGCTGCTGGCCTGGAGCAACGAATGCCAGCTGACCCTGCTGGCATTAAAGGGACTTAAGGAAGACCTGATGAGCGGTGTAACCACAGCCCGGTGCATGGGGGATAAATTCTATATAGACGTGACCCTGAAGAAACTGATTGAGGACAAAAAGGTGGACGGCCCCCGTCTCCTGGCAGCAG
>OBWW01000665.1_pt1 | contig 22971 bp, 23 predicted proteins | sample 1538091 | NCBI WGS metagenome assembly OBWW01 (sample SAMEA2580125, study PRJEB22360) | human gut metagenome | biome: human gut; feature: human-associated habitat; material: faeces | place: Denmark | collected 2008/2010 | reverse complement strand
GCCTCCGGGACGCCCCCAGGCTCCTGTATAAGCAGACAAAATGGTGATAAGGCGCGTGGTCATTCCACCGTTGCCATAGCGGGAGGGACCGCTTCCCAGAATGATGGCCGGAGCCGCAGCTGAGGCGTATTCCTTTGCCAGGTCCGCAATTACCTCTGCGGGGATGCCTGTCTCCTTTTCTGCCCAAGCAGGGGTGTATGGGGAAAGAGTCTTTCTGAACGCCTCATATCCTTCTGTCTGATGGGCGAGGAAATCCCTGTCCGCCAGGTTTTCTTCCTCCATCACATGCATCATGGCCAATGCCAGGGCGCCGTCCGTGCCCGGACGAATCAGAATGGTCTGGTCGCAGTATACATCCATATCTGCCGCGCAGGATTCTATGAGCACCACCCGTTTTCCTTGACTGCGCGCCCGGATCAGTGCCGGCATGGACTGAAGCCTGGTGGCCTTCATATTGCTTCCCCACACCAGGTAAAAGCTGCTGTCCGAAAGCTCCCTAGGATCCAGACAGCCTGTCTGCCCCATGACCGCCTCATAGCCTGCTCCCTTTGCGGAAGAACACAGTGTCCTGACCATGTCACAGGCACCCATCCGGTTGAAAAAGGCATCCCCGCATTTGCGCTGCAGGACGCTCATGACCCCTGAGTAATACATGGGCAGGATAGCATCAGCCCCGTCTTCTTCCAGAATACGGTTCCACCTGCCTGCAATCTCCTTTACCGCCGCATCCCAGGTTATGGGTTCAAATTTTCCCTCTCCCTTGGCGCCCACCCGCTTCATGGGTGTAAGAATCCGCTCAGATGAATGGATGGACTGCTCATAGCGCTGCATCTTCCTGCATATCAGCCCCTTTGCAGCCGGATGGTCCGGGTCGCCTTTCACACTCAAAATCCGGGTTCCGTCTGTTTCTGCCAAAAGTCCGCAGGATGTGGGACAGTCGTAGGGACAGATTGTTTTTCTTATATATGATGCCATCTTTTGTCACTCCCTCTATTACCGCGCCCGGGGCATAATCCGGCCTGGCAGATTGCGGTCTGGTATGGATCGGCACAATCCGCCGGATCCTGCATGGTCCGGGCCTATTACTGCCTGAATTCCGGGCGCTGTTATCTGATATTAAGTATAGCCAGCAATCGCTTTTCCGTCAAACTAATTTTCCTTCCCCTCCAGGCCTGTGCTGCCTTCGGGACTCACCTGTACCGAACAGTGTTTGACCTGCGGGAATCTTGCTTCGATGGTATCGTGGACTTCCTTTGCAATTGTGAATGCCTGCTCCAGCATAAGGCTTTTGTCTGCTTCAATCTCCAGGTCAACATATATCCTGGAACCGAAAAGCCTTGTTTTCATGGAGCCCACACGTTCCACTCCCCGTGTATCTAACGCCGCCTGCTCTATGGATCTGACGGTCTCCTCGTCACACGCCTTATCCACCATCTTATCCATGGAATCCCTGAACACATCCAGGGCTGCCTTTACTATGAATATACAGATGACGAAGCTAGCCAACGGGTCCATGACCGGCACTCCCATTCTGGCGCCCAGAATACCGATAAAAGCGCCCACTGAGGACAGCGCGTCGCTGCGGTGATGCCATGCGTCCGCCATCAGTGCACCTGATTTTAATTTTCTGGCCGCAGCCCTGGTATACCAGAACATCCATTCCTTAACCACAATGGATATAACCGCGGCCCCTAAAGCCAGCATTCCAGGAACACTCCTGCTCTCTTCCGTTCCCGAACCAATGGTTTCCACCGCGCTCACCCCAATGGCGATTCCTGTGGCAAACAGTACGGCTGACAGTAACAGAGCCGCCACGCATTCCATCCGCTCATGGCCATAGGGATGTTCCTTATCTGACTTTCTGGAAGCCATGGTAATTCCTGCCATGACAATCAGCGTGCTGAACACATCCGAGGCAGAATGGACCCCATCCGATATCATGGCGCCGGAATGGGCCAGGATACCCGCACCTACCTTGAATACGGAGAGTACTACGTTGATGGCAATGCTGACACAGGATACCCGCATGGCCAGCCCCGCACCATGACTTCTTATCTTTTTCCCTGAAACCTTCTGCTCATTACCTTCTCCCATCTGTGATTTCCTCCCATATATATGACAACCACCTAATCTGACATCCTGCCCCCAAAACATAAAAAACGCCTGGGGGCAATGTAAGTAAACCACTGTCCCACAGACGCTTCTGTCTGCTGCCGCCGCCCGCGGCCCGGCTCCCAAGGCAGTAAACGCCTTTGGCCTGCTCAGTTTGTACTGTAGATTAGATATGCAGCGCAAAGAGTGTCTTTCTGCAGACTGATATGAAAGTCTGTTACTGATAGGATATGAGGAACGTTTCTGTTTGGTGCGGTAATGATTGTAAATTTATCCAAATCAGGCCGTGATAAACGGATGAAAAAAACAGCCGTATCCGCAGAAGGGAACATATCAGTGCCCCTGAAGCTCTGCCCATATGGCTGTTTTCCATTATCTAAATTTCCTGCATGAAGTTTTCAAACGTAATTAAAAGCAAAATTTAAAGCAAATGCTTTCTGAGCTCTGCCCCATCCGCAGCGCTCAGGTAAGCCGGTGCAATGTCGAACACGGTCTTGCAGCCGGACTGCCCTTCCCTGCTCAGGCGGTATGCGGCCCTGGCATATGCCGCAATAACAGATGCAGTGAATTCCGGGTTGGAGTCCAGCTTCAGGCTGTATTCAATCACATGTCCGTTCTCGTCATTCCATCCCGTGCTGCCGGTGCGGATAACAAAACCTCCATGGGGAATTCCTGCATGGTCACGCATCAGTTCTTCCTGGCTGATAAAGTGCACCGTGGTGTCATAATCAGCAAAGTAGTTCGGCATGGTTACGATGGCTTCCTCGATGGCCTTTAAATCAGCTCCCTCCTCTGCCACCACAAAGCACTCCCTGGTGTGTTTATCCCTGGTGGTAAGCTTTGGCGCTTTTTTGCTTCTCACTGCCGTAAGAGCTGCCTCCACCGGAATAGTGTACTGCCTTGCGTCCTTCACGCCTTTGATTCTGCGGATTGCATCGGAATGGCCCTGGCTGACACCCTTGCCCCAGAAGGTATAATCACTGCCGCCCGGCAGGATGGCATTGGCATAGAGTCTGTTAAGGGAGAACATGCCCGGATCCCAGCCAACGGATATAATTCCCACATGACCGCTTTCCTTTGCAGCCCTGTCCACTGCCTCAAAATGCCGGGGGATATTGGCGTGGGTGTCAAAGCTGTCTATTACATTGAAATGCGCTGCCATTTCCGGGGTCTGTCCGGGAAGGTCCGTGGCGCTTCCTCCGCAGAGTATCATCACGTCAATCTGGTCCTTCATGGACAGAACATCCTCTGCCCTGCAAACCTTAGCCCCCTCAGTCAATATGCTGAGGCTGTCAGGATTCCTCCTGGTGAACACTGCTTTCAGCTCCATGTCGGGATTGTGCTTAACGGCACACTCCACACCCCTTCCAAGGTTTCCGTAGCCTAAGATTCCAACTCTGATTGCCATATTTTTATTCTCCTTTGTAACATAATAGTGTGGGTTGTCGGTTTTTGTAAATTATACTACAGCCTTCTTTTCTTGGCAAATCATTTTTTATCACTGCACCTTGACGCAGTGCCAGTTTTTTTGTTACTTTCGCTTTCTCCGTCGGAAGCAGACAGTTGTGCCGCCAATCACCGCAGCAGCGAGGACAGCCCCTGCATACCATTTTAAACCGGATTTCCCGGAATCTTCCCCATCCTGCACTTCCTCCTTTGACGGTTCCTGCTCCGTGTCCGTGACTTCATTTTCTCCCTCCGGCAGCCCTGCTGTATCCTCCACTTCATCTGCCGGCTGGATTTGCGGGTCACTGTCCCTGTTCTTTTCACCCCGGCCGCGGACCTGGGAAGGCGTTGCCTCTTTAAGCATTTCCTCTGCAGTCTGTCCGGCGGCTGCTCCCCCGTCTTTATAACCGGGAGCAGAATACGGAGTATAGGATTCCCGCCTGCGGCCTCCCCTGCCTCTCACCGGCGCCTCCGGTGCGTCAGACTCCTCCTGCGTGCCTGGCTGGGCAGAGGAATTTCCTCCTGATGTAACACCTCCCCCATATCCGCCAGAACTGCTGCCGTAGCTGCCTGTGTATCCTCCTGCATAGCTGTAGCTCCCGCCGTATGAAAAGGTGAGTCCCTGGCCAACGGTCTCCGGTATGGCTATCTTTACCTTGTCCGTCTCACAGCTTCCTCCGGGCCACTCGATGCTGGCCTTCACATAAAAGGAGCTGTCCCCTGACTGGAACCTGTATATGAGATAACCATCCTCCACAATGCTTGTATTCAGCGTGTTTCCGGTCTCCTTCAGGAAATTCTCGTACTCCACTGTCTCCTGCCCGCTCTGTGACGACGCTGCAGTCACTTTGTTCTTTTCCTTTTTCCAGGAATGTCCGCTTTCACTGCGCAGTATGTAAAGAGCGTTGATATCGGAAGGCAGGTTCTTAAATTCCAGCCTGGCAGAACCGCTGCCGTCCGCTCCTAGATTCAAAAGGACCGCCTCTGTCAGCTGGGGCTGTGTGCCGCCATATTCCGGGGTCTGGCTCTCACCGGGAGGAACCGGCTCCGGCGGGTCTATGCGCTCATCGCGGATGTCTGTCTTCTTAAGCCCCACAAAGTCCTTGCCTTCTTCCCATACCAGCATCCCCTGATTTCTCAGGATAATGGCCGGTTCATCCGAAGCATCCCTTTGTATCTGTCCCCGTTTCAGTGTCAGGCATCCTTCCCCCTCAACCGATATCAGGCTTTTTGTTCCCGTTATGAGCAGATTTGGATTATCAATGACAACGCCTGTCTGGGTCAGGTTTTTAGGTGCCAGGATTTTTATGGGTCCCTCAGGTATCCTGATTTCAATGGGGCTGGTACTCGTCTGGCCGTCAGGAAGCCCCAGGGTAAGAGGTTTTGTAATTACCAGATTTTTTGGCAGAACTGCTATGCTGTTTCCCCCCATTAAACGCTGGTCGTACCATTGCTTTAACTGGTCTTCACCTGCAATGTCCACCAGTACCTCCCCTGTCCCCGTGGATGTATCCGCCGTAGGGTCATGTACATCGGCAAAGGCTGTGAAAGCAGTGAGTCCTGCCGCCCCCGGCCACCCGCACACAACCGCTGCCGCACAGCAGCCACACCAGGGCAGCCAGCCCTGAGGTCATCCTTCCTTTCTTGTTCCTTCTCCTCTTTCCCCCCGTGTCTCTGTCCATTCGTTTCATCCTTTAAATTCCTTTCACACCGTATCACAAAGGGAGCAGCTCATCCTCCAGCAAAATTCCAATCCTGCCGTTGGAAGACAGTATATCCGATGGTCCGGATACATCCACCGCTCTGCCGGCAAAGGTTGTCACCCTTCCCCCTGCCTCTTCAATCAGCAGCATACCTGCCGCAAAATCCCAGGGATTCAGACAACGCTCGAAATATGCATCCAGCCTTCCGCAGGCAACATAGGCCAGATCCACTGCCGCGGAACCGGTGCGCCTGATATCAGAGCACTTGAGGAATACACGCTTGATATCCTCAAAATTCCTGTCTGCCAGATCATGGTTATAAGGGCTGGTTCCAATGGAAATCAGGCTCTGCCCCAAATCCTTGACAGAGCTGACATGGATGGGGTTCCCGTTGAGAAACGCTCCCTTGCCCCGCTGTGCCAGAAACAGCTCATCCTCATAGGGCTGATATATAATTCCCAGCTCCATCTGTCCCCTGTCACACAGAGCCAGCGAAAGGGCGCTGCACCTGAAATCATGAATCAGGTTGGTAGTCCCGTCCACCGGGTCAAGTATCCATACTGCCCCAGAAAAATCAATGTCCCTGTTATCTTTTTCCTCCCCCATGAACTGTACCTGGGGATACATGTCAAAAAGTCCGCTGCGCATCCGCTCCTGGACCAGGAAATCAACCTGAGTCACAAAATCCGCTGCCCCTTTTACCGTTATCCTGGACGCCCTCTCATGGTCCATAAAAAGGGGCCTCACCGATTTTACCAGCTCAACGACCCTTTCTGCGTTTATCTCCATATGTTTTACCTCCTGCAGCCCCATAATCCGGGACATATTGCATTTAATCGCCTGTCACAGAAGGATTATACCACAGAAACAGCTTTTATGACATATCTTCATAATCCATCAATGGCCAATCCCGTTCAATATAAAACATATCATCCATCAGCAGCCAGTTGGCCCTGAAAAACCGCATCAGCTGCCAATACCCGGCCCCATACAGATTAAATTCCTTGATAAGGTCAAACTTTGCCCTGATGCTCCTTGCATCCTCATACCATACCTCATGCTGGATACCATACTGCCAGTACCGGAAATAAGGAGACATGGCAGTTTCATCAAACCGGATATCCACTCCAAAATCAACTGCCAGCTTCACTGCCTCCAGGGTGCCCAGTGACCTGGCTTTGGTTACTCCCCGTTCAAAAGGAAGGGGCCAGTCATAGCCGTAGTTAGGAATTCCCAGGATGATTTTCTCTGGAGGAATCTCGCTCACCGCATATTCCACAACCTTCCTCACCATATTGATGGGGGCCACGGCCATAGGAGGTCCCTGGCTGTATCCCCACTCGTAGGTCATCAGCATAACATGGTTAGCCGCCTCCCCCAGCAGCCGGTAATCAATGCCCTCATAGAGAAGCCCCCTCTGCTGGGCCGACGTCTTAGGCGCAAGGGCCACCGTAACCGTATAACCGAAAATGTTGAGGACCTGGGTGGCACGGCGCACAAAATCAGCATACTCCACCCGGTCTTCCGCCAGCACATACTCAAAATCAATGTCCAGGCCCTCATATCCCTTTTCCTGCATCGTGCGTCCCAGCTCCCATATAAGGCGCTGCTGGTTTTCCTGGCTTCTCACCAGGGCTGATACCAGATTATTGTTAAAACGCCCGTCCTCTCCCAGGGGCGTCAGGGTAAGCACCGGGCGGACACCCCACTGCAGAGCCCTTTCTATCATCCACGCGTCATCCGCCATGGGAAGAACCAGATTCCCATCCTCAGTAAAACCATAGGAAAATACATTGATGGCGCTCAGATAAGGCAGAGTATCCTCCAGTACCCCGCTGTCAATAAAGGGATATGCATAACCGCTGGAAAACAGGGGCCTTCGTCCCTCCCCGATCTCCCCGTCAGAGATATAAAGAGCCTGGCCAACGGCCAGGCGGTATGGATATTCTATCTGATTTGCCCAAACAAGGGTCTCAACGGGAATCCCCTGGGATTCTGCGATGGAGTCAACACTGTCTCCCTGTTTCACTACATATATTTTCATGCATTTCATTCCTCAGCCTGAATTTATACAATATATGCAGCACTGCCGGTCTTTAATCCACCAGTCTCCTGGCCATCCACTTCCCGCTCCTTACTCGCAGGAAGGAGAACAATGCTCCCACAGCCCATCCTGTAGGTATGGACCACCATATGGCGCTGGCTCCGATGAAATGCGCCAGCAGGTAGGCAATGGCCACGCGGGAGAACAGGTTTACCACTGAGCTGAGCATAAACGCCCCCATGTCGCCGGCTCCCCGCAGCAGACCATTGCTTACGAACAGGGCTCCCATCAATATGTAAAATACAGATACGGTTTTCATATAGCTGAGCCCGTAGCTCATGGCGCTTCCCTCAGCCCCCTGTTTCAGGAAAAGTCCCAGAAGCTGCGGACCGAACAGGAAAATGATGCTGGTAATAATAAGAGAGAATACCACCACCATAAACATGCTGGCCTTATATCCCTGCTTCACACGGTCCATTTTCCTGGCTCCGATGTTCTGGGCCGCGTAGCTGGACATGGCGTTGGAAAAGTTCATGTTGGGCATCATTGCCAGGGTATCAATCTTAGTGGCAGCCGTATAACCACAAACACCTTCCCATAAGAATTTACAAGCCCCTGCATCAGCATCATGCTGATGGAGACAATGGACTGCTGGAGCATGGAGGGCACGCCCACTTTGGCAATACGCTCAGCCGAGGACATATCAAAAAAAGTAAATGACTTTCCTTTGGCAGCCTCCTCATTTTCCATTTTTCTCAGGCGGGCTATCAATACAAAAAAGGAAAAAACAGCGCACATACCCTGGGCTATAAGAGTTGCCCAGGCCACACCCGCCACACCCATGTTGAATTGAATGACAAACAGCAGGTCCAGGACAATATTGGTCAGGGCCGACACCATAAGGAACTTAAGAGGCGTCTGGCTGTCTCCCAATGCATTGTAGATACCGTTCAGCGAATTATACAAAAACAGGAAAACGGCTCCCCCGAAATATATCCTCAGGTAGGCAAGGGAGTCAGCCATAATGTCCGGGTCTGTTCCCAAAAGGGTCAGCAGAGGTCCCGCGATGATTTCCCCGATTCCCATAATAATAAGTCCAATCACTCCCAGGGATATGAGGGCCGTAGAAACAGTTATCTTCATTTCAAGTATCTTACCTGCCCCGAAAAACTGGGAAATAACCACGGTACAGCCCATGGACAGCCCCGCCGCAATGGCAACGGACAAAAAGACCACGGGAAAGGATGAGCCAACGGCTGCCAGGGCATCCTCCCCCACAAAACGCCCCACCACCATGGAGTCCACCATGTTGTAGAGCTGCTGGAACAGATTACCCACGACCATGGGCATTGCAAAGAAAAACAGCAATTTAAGAGGTTTTCCCTCAGTCAGATTATTTACCATATGTACATTCTCCTACTCTGTGTTTATATTCAATTGCATTTTCAGCAATCCGCCGCAGATAATCCTGCTGCTGCCCGCGCTCTTCCTCTGTGAATCCCGCAAAACAAATCTCGTCCCACCTGCCTGATATGCGGTGTATTTCTTCCAGAACCTGATTTCCCCTGACAGTAAGACTTACAAACTTCTGCCTTTTATTCTTCTCGTTGATGAGACGCCGCACCAGTCCCTTTTCCTCCAGCTCAGACAGACTTCTGGCAATCCTGCCCTTGTCCAGGTCAAAATGGGCGCCGATGTCCTCCTGGGTACACTGGTTGTCCTGAAGAAACATAATGATTTTCCCCTCCAGAGGCTGCAGTCCAAACTGCTCTAACTCCCTCCGGATAAACCAAAGCTCACAACGCCGGTATATTCCCGTATACTGATTCATTCTGCTCTCCCTGTTATTTCTATTGTATAATGCAACTGTTGTATCAGTCAACCATTATACACAGCATCCGCCAATTTGTCAACCCGCGGTTCATCCCCCTGCAAAGTGAAACACATTTTTAATAAAAATAAAATATTTCTTCCCGCCTGATTATGGTATGATACATCATAACAGCAGCCCCATACCAGAAAGGAATGAAAATCATGATAAGACCTCTGAAAAAAAGCCCGCGCCAGATGGAATGGAAGGCGTTAGAAAAAAAGGAGGAGCGTTTTATAACCGCAGCCCGGCATCAAAAGGAGCCTCTGCTGAACCGGAAGCTGGAGCGTTTTGTCCCGGAAAAACTGGAGGATACCCTGAACCTGGCATTTTATAAGGCATTTGAGCTGATATTCAACCGAGGAACATCCATCATAGAAAAAACATACCGGAAGGAGGATATGGAAAATACCTATAAAGTCAATGCTTACGCCGCAGGGCTGAAGGAAAGCAGAAAGACTATGAAGGCATTTTCCAGGGAAGCCGGTAAGAATAAGGTCAGGAACCTGGCCGCAGCCGGTGCCGGCGGAATCGGCCTGGGAGCTTTGGGCATCGGACTTCCCGACATACCGCTGTTTACCGGCATGGTCCTGAAAAGCATCTATGAAACAGCCATAAGCTACGGATTCTCTTACGATACGGCTGAGGAACAATGTTATATATTAAAGCTGATTTCCACTGCCCTGTCCAGAGGTGATGCGGCTGAATCCGGCAACCGGAGTCTGGACGCCATGGGACGCTTAATCCGCACCGGGACGCCTCTGTCTGAAACGGCCCTGTCCGGAACACCTCTGTCCGGAACGTTCTCCGGCCAGGACGGCCTTGCTGCTCTTCCCGGCGGACCTGAATCCCATGATACAGCCTCTCTTTGCACCAGCCTTATGCAGCAGGCATCCCATGCCCTTTCCTCAGAACTGCTGTACATGAAATTTTTGCAGGGAATCCCCATTGCGGGAATCATAGGTGGAATGTATGACGCTGTTTATCTCAAACGGATCGCTGATTATGCGGATATGAAATATAAGCGCAGATTTCTGGAAAAAAGCAATCCTGATATATAGGACCGCATATAGGGCAGATATAGGTCAATATAGGACAAACTATATGTTTAATTTGCAAATGTCGGACATTTATGGTAAAATATAGGTAAATTTCAGAAGAAAGCGGGGCTATCAATTATGGATAAGGAAGTATTAAGTTTCGTCGTCGAAAAAACTCACGAATTAATGAATGCAGCATCATGCAGCAAAGAGGCAAAGGCATCCGCCCAGACCTGGCTGGATGCGGTTGGAACTGAGAATGAGGCCGCAGCAACAAAAACATACATTGCTGAGCTGGAAGCAGACATCATGCCGGTTGACGGCCTGATTGGCTTTGCAGAATCTGAGATGGGCGCCCAGGTCTTCGGGGCAGACAAGGCCAAGGAAGTGGCAGCCCATGCAAAGGAAATCAAGGCCGCAGGGGCAAAATACTGTGATTGTCCTGCCTGCGCAGCCGCAGAGGCCATTCTTGAAAAGAAGGATGACATTCTTAAATAAGAATAACAGTTCAGACAAGCCGTATATCGGACATATCGTATATCCGATTCACATAACATCAAAAGAGTATCCCCTGGAAATGGCGGATGCTCTTTTTTGCTTTGCAGCGATGCCGGAATTTAACCATTGACTTTCCGACACAAGTGTCGTATATTGAAAACAGACACGAGTGTCGGAAATTGGCAAAATGAAAGGCAGGTGACAAAAGCACGGGCAAAAAAGGAGACAAAACAAAGGCCGCCATACGGAAAGCGGCACTGGCTTTATTTGTTCAGAAGGGATTTAAGGATGTTACAATGAAAGATATCTGTGAGGCGGCAGGTCTTAGCCGCGGCGGATTATATACGCACTACGGGAGTACCGGCCAGGTATTTGCCGACATCATAGAGGAACTTATGTCAGGCCTTGAAAGCCAGGTTGCCGGGAAAATGGAACGGGGCCTGCCGGCGTCCCTCATATTGGACGAATTATTAGAGCGTTACCAGTCCGAGATGCTTGACCGGAGCGGTTCGTTAGGACTTGCTTTTTATGAGTATTACAGCGGCCTGCCGTTAACAGAGGACAATGCCATGCTGAAGCAGTATTACAGTTCAAAGACAATGCTTTGCAGCCTGATTGAATACGGCATTGGCAAAGGCGAGTTCAGGCAGGCCCATGCAGACGCGGTTGCGGATTTGCTGCTGTTCTCTTATCAGGGCGTGCGGATGCTGAGCAGTATCATGCCACTGGACGATGATAATATACCAGAGGGCATGATCCGTGAAATCAGATCTATGTTGGTAAAGTAAAATTCATGCCAGGAGGTGAATACGGATGAAGCTTAAAATTGCAGGAAGCGGCGGTATGTTTCTGATTCCCAACCCTTTTTGTAAATGCCCGGTATGCCAGGAAGCAAGAACCAAACGGGGCCGGTACGAGCGCTTGGGGCCCAGTCTTTATATTGAGGACATCGGAATGCTCATTGACACGCCGGAGGACATTGCAGTCGCCTGTGAAAGGCAGGGTATTTCCAGGATTGATTATCTTTCCATCTCCCACAAGGATCCTGACCATACGCGGGGCATGCGAATCGTGGAGCCGTTGGGTTATGACTGCATTACCGGCAAGGGAACCCCTATACAGTTCATAGCACTTCCAGAGGTTATAGACGATATCAATGCCTGGAACGGCGATGGCCTGTACTACTATCAGAATATTCTGAACTGCATTTCAATCAACAGGACTAACTATGCTAAAATCGGTTCCATAGAATTACACCTGGTAAATAACAAAACCCATCGTGGCAATATGACATTTTATGTTATATCAGACGGCTCCAAAAAAGCTGTTTACGCCTGCTGCGATGTGAAGCCGTTTGTCCCCAATGAATTGTATTATGACGCGGATGTTTTAATCATCGGGCTGGTTTCCGACGACGGCATACTTAAAGACGGGTCCTCTCTTGATTCTGCACCGTTCAGAGACGATATGTTCACCTTGGACGAGATGCTAGAGCTGAAGCGCACATACAGGATAAAGCGCATTGTCATTACCCATATTGATGAGTACTGGGGTAAATCCTATGCTTACTACCGGGAATTTGAAAAAAAGCTGGACAATGTATCATTTGCCTATGACGGCATGGAGATTGTCCTATAGCCGCCGCAGGCCGGAACCCTTTATCTGCGTCATGGGTTCCCCCTGGACCACCTTTTTTTAATCTGGACAAAACCCCAGACCAGGAATAGAAAACCCATCAAAACAGACGCTATTATACCGGCGGGGCTCAGTGAAAACTCAGACCCGCTTTTTACAAACGGAGACTGCATCACAGAAAAAACATTGTTGGAGATATGTATCATCATTGTTATTCTTATGTCTCCTGTCAGGGTGAGGAGTGAGCCGAGAACCAGCCCCATACATATTGCACTGGCAAACTGCACAGGATTGCGGTGGAAAACAGCGAACAAGAGGGCCGTAATAAACACCGGATACCACCCTCCATATTTTCCGCTGCAGCAGTTAAACAGGATTCCGCGAAATACCAGCTCCTCCAGGACAGGCCCAATCAGGCCCACATACAGGAAATAGGCAGGAGTCCTGGCACTGTTTAAGATTCGGCTCTGTTCCTCAGCCGTCATTTGTCCCAATGTACTCTGTGCAATCTGGGGAAATAGGAAAAAAAGGACGCGGTGTGCCATACACAGGCCAATTCCTGTCATGGCTGAAAACAGGACCATCTGCAAGCCGTTCCTGAGCCCTGCCTCTTTTTTTCCTGCCGCATGGGGCAGGTGGGAACGGAAAATCCATATAAAAACCACGTGTGCCCCCGCCTGGGCCGCATACGTAATCCCGGCCAGGAATCCGTACCCTGCCGGAGCAAAGAAAGCCTGAACCAGGCTGATCATTACCTGCGACAAAATCAGCCATGCGGTAAACACCAGAAATACCATAGGAATCACCTCTGCCCTTCAGTCAAATACTCATTTCCCTACTCTTCAAATGTCCCCTTCATAATAACCTCTTTATCCCACACAGCCTTCCTGCCTCCGGCCATAACATGGAGGATATCCATGGAATCATCGTACACCACAAAATCCGCGTCTGCGCCTTCCGCCACAGTCCCCTTGACTCCCGTCAGTCCCAGCACCCTTGCTGGATTCTTAGTCAGGAGGTTCAGCACCTTCTCCAGGCTGGCTCCCCGCTCGCACACCAGCACCTTCAGCTGTTGGTGAAGGCTTTTGGGGGATGCATAGGTGAGGCCGATGCACTCCATCTTGTCATTGAACCTGGGCGCGCTTCCGTACGCATCGCTGGACATGGTCATGTTAAGCCCCTCCGGGTCCTGCTTAAGGTAGCTCAGAATCTGGTCCGCCGTCTCTTCTATTTCCTCCCTTGTAAGCCCTGCCGTCATATCAATGGTTCCGCCCCGCTTCACAAATTCCAGTCCCTGTTCAAACAGCTCCTGGGTGCGTCCCATATGGGTGGGAAGGAACTTCTGAACCGGCACATCGCTGTTGTCAATCGCATAAAACAGAGGATCCAGCCCAGCCTTTCCGCTTCCCATATGGATAGTGACATAGCCGCAGCACCCCGAGAGCATGCCCGCCCTTCGGGCCTGGGTTGCCAGGGAAATCAGCTGCTCTCCTGTCAGATTGGAGCTTCTGTGGTCGCTCATGGCGATTTTAACTCCCACCATCAGGTCAATTAGAGCTATATCCCGCTCCACGCTCCCTGTGATGGTGGGGGACGGGTATCCATATGCTCCTGTAAGGATACGGCAGGTGATTCCCTCTTCATTGAAAGCCCTTGCCTTTGCCAGAAGGTTCTCCAGGCTTCTGGTTATACCGTCTGTGCCCAAAAGTCCCACCACCGTGGTAATGCCGTTTTTCACCAGCACGCTGAGGCTCGCCTCCGGCACCCTGGTGGCGGGTCCGCTCTCGCCGCCCCCGCCTGTTATGTGGACATGGATATCCATGTATCCCGGCGTCAGGATGTGCCCGCCCAGGTCCACCTTCTCCACCTCCTCAATCTGGTCGTATTCATCTATATGGTCCGCTATCCTGGCTATGCGGCTTCCTTCTATCAGAATATCCTTCCTTCCCAGATGCTCCGGCGCATATATATCTCCCTGTTTCAATACTTTCATGGATTCATTTCCTCTCTTTCAGCAAAATCATTACAGCACGGCCGTAATATATATGTGCCTATTATATTATTAATATGGAAAAAAAGAAAGTGCCTGTTGACGGTTACAGGCACTTTCATAAAACGCAGGAAGATATCAGTCCAGATGCAGCAAAGCTTCTGCCAGAGCCAATATGGTCAGCGACTGCCCATAGGCCATGGGCGCAATCAATATATTTTTATAGTGGTCCGCATCATATCCCATGCCAGTGCCGCCCGACACATTGAGTACGGTGCCGTCCCTGTCAATGTTGTCCAGAATGGCTTCCACTGCCTTCCAGGCGCAGGCCAAATAGGAATCGTCCAGAGTTCCGTAGCGGATTCCCTTAAGAATGCCCGCGGTGATGGCGGCGCTGCCCGACACCTCCTCATAGCTGCCCGCATCGGTCAGCACCGTGTGCCACAGGCCGCTTTTGCCCTGAAGTCCCTTAAGGGCCTCAGCCTGGGCTTTATATGTATCCACCACAAACTCCTTTACACCGGCATTCATGGTCCCCCTGAACATGTCGATATAATCCAGTATCCCTAAGGTAAACCAGCTGTTTCCCCTGCACCAGAAGATTCCGCCGAAATTATTCCTTTCATTGAAGGTCCAGCCATGGTAGAAAAGTCCGGTCTCCTTGTCGCACAGATATTTAATGTGCATCAGCACCTGGTGGACGGACTCGTCAATCCATGCCTGGTTCTGGTACTTCTGCCCCATCCGGTTGAGAAAGAGCACTGTCATGAAAATGGTGTCAATCCACATCTCATTTTCATTGAGCCGCACACCCTGTCGGTCTCCGTTGGCGCTGGTCACATGCTGGAACCCCCCTTCCCTGGTCCTGGGCAGGCAGTTCATGAGCCAGTCCGCCCATTTCAGGCACAGCGTTTCAAATTCCTGGTCGTGATAATACTCGTTAAGCTCTGCCAGGGTGAGAAGGGGCGTGGTGGTATTGATGTTTTTGGAGGGAAGCCCTTCCCTTATGTTATCCTTGAACCACTGGTACAGGAACTCCTTATAATCCTCGTTCTTCCGGGCCTGCATGATTCTTAACAGGCCGTACAGTCCCACGCCCTGGGGCCAGTCCCATTCCCGGATTCCAAAATCCCGTTTGAAAAAGCCAATGGCTTCACCGCCCTCAGCTAACTCCTCCCCGTTCTCCGGTCCGCCCAGATTCATGAGCTTTTCAATGACAAGGTCCAGCTTTTCCTGCACTTTCTTTTTATCTGACGTCCTAAGTTTTACACTTCTCATTCTGATTCCCTATCCTCCTACTTTAACAATCCCAGGACACCGGGCAGCCACATGCTGAATCCGGGCACAAAGGTTATGAACATCAATGCCGCAACAATCGCTGCAAAGAACGGAAGCAGCTTTTTCATCACGTCCTCCACCTGCAGTCTGGCAACGCTGCAGCCCACAAAGAGTACATTTCCCACCGGAGGTGTGATGGTACCGATGGACAGATTCATGACAATCATGACGCCGAACTGGATGGGGTCCATTCCCAGGCTCTTTACAATGGGAAGGAAAATAGGCGTGAAGATGAGCAGGGCCGGAGCCATGTCCATGAAGGTTCCCACAATCAGCAGTGTTATATTGATGATTAACAGTATGACAATCCGGTTATCGGAGATTCCTAAAAGCAGGCTGCTGATGGCCTGCGGCAGTCCTGTGAAGGACAGGACAAAGGACAGCACAGAGGACGCGCCGATAATCAGCATGACAATGGTGGTCATAACCGCTGTGTCCACCAGTATCTTGGGGATGTCCTTAATCTGAATGCTCTTATAAACAAATACCGACAAAAGGAAGGCGTACACCACTGCCACGCCTGAAGCCTCGGTGGGTGTGAAATAGCCGGAAAGGATGCCTCCAATGATGATGACAATGAGGAACAGGCTGGGAATAGCCTCCCATATGGTCTTTAAAATGATGGCCGCAGTCATCTTGTCCCGTTTCATCACATATCCGTGCTTTGCGCCGTAGACGCAGGCTACCACCATGCACAGGGCTGCCCACAAAAGTCCCGGCACCCAGCCCGCCATGAGAAGGGCCGCAACAGAGACGCCGCCGCTGGCAGCTGAATATACGCCCACAGGCGCAGTGGCAATATTCACGGCTGCTGAAAAGCCCTTGTCGTATCCCTGCTCCTCCTCCAGAGGAAGCATGACGCCTCCGATAGCTGTTGCCGCTGCAATGCCTGAACCGGATATGGAACCAAACATGGCATTGCCTGCTATGTTGGTCATGGCCAGGGAACCGGGAACCCTGCCCAGAAACAGCATGGCCAGGTTAATCAGCCGTTTGGCTATGCCGCCGCTGCTCATGAGCAGACCTGCCAGCACAAAGAAGGGCACGGCCAAAAGTGTAAAGCTGTCAATGCCGCTGACAATCTTCTGGGCAGAGACAAACATTCCAAATCCGGGTGTCAGGAACATGATGATGGTCAGCAGTGACGCTGAAATGATGCTGAATGATACCGGTACGCTCATGGCCAGCATGAGAAAGAATACCAGGACCAGAACAATGGCTGCCTGAATTTCCATACTATTTTTCCTCCTTTAATTCCTTTGTGAACGTGATGAGACGCTGCAGGCAGTATAACACCATCAGAACGCCGCTTATGGGTACGCAGATATAATATACCTGCATGGGCAGTTCCATGGCCGGTGATATCTGTCCGGCTGAGTTAAGGGTCACCATAACGCCTCCTGCTATCATCACAAAGACGCTGATGAACAGGACCAGGAATTCGATTCCGATTTTTGTCCTGGTCAGGTTCTTTGGCTTAAATGTCCTGGTAATCAGGTTAATGGACAGGTGGCTCTCCTTGCCGTAGGCGTAGGGCACCCCCAGCATGGTAAGCCATATGAGCATGTACCTTAACAGTTCTTCCGTATATTTGCTGGGATTGTGCAGCAGAAAACGGGTGATTACCTGCCAGAAGCACCCCACTACCATAAGCGCCACCAGAATGGCCAGCACGGTTTCCAGAAACCGGTTCAATATTTTCATCATCTTGCTTTCCCCCTTCTTACTCTGCATACTTCTGGATATCGTCATACAGGGCCTTATAGCTCTCGCCCTTTGCACAGAATTTATTATGGATGGGCTGTACTGCCTGTATGAACGCAGTCTTGTCTATGTCTCTGTAAACGTGCACACCGTTGGATTCGGCCTCTTCCATGGCCTGGTCCATCATTCCGTTGTAAAGCTGCTTGAAGTTCTCGTTGGTCTTTTCAAAGCCCTTTACCAGGTAGTCCTGCTGTTCCCTGGTCATGCGGTTCCAGGTCTTGGTGCTGATAATGTAGATGTCCGGGGAGTACTGGTGCTCTGTATATGTATAGGACTTCACCAAATCCTGATGGCCGTCCACGGTAAGGGCCAGCTCCGTATTCTCCGCTCCGTCCACAATTCCCTGCTGCAGTGAAGCGTATGTCTCTCCTGCCGCCATGGGAACCGGGGTTCCTCCCATGGCCTCAATCATATCCATGGAGGTGGTGTTGGGCATGGAACGTATCTTCTTGCCCTTTAATGCAGACGGTTCCACACAGGGCTTGTCTTCCTTCAGATAGAAGTTCCTGGCGCCATTGGCATAGTAGCCTATGGCTATGTAGCCCTCGTCCTCCGTGGACATAAACAGTTCTTTCACCTTCTCCGATTTCTGCATGGCATCGTAATAATGCTGCTGTCCGTTAAAAAGATATGGTACTGCAAATATGGAGTACTCCTCTTTAAACTGCCCCAGAGTGTTGGAGCTGACCTTGGCCATGTCCAGGATTCCCGCCTTCACCATCTCGATGATATCCTTTTCAGTCCCAAGGACGCCGCTGGGATAAATCTGCACCTCCATGTTCATGGATGCATCCTCGGCCACGATATCTGAAATCAGGGCAATGGAATCCGCTATCTCGGATCCGGCCGCCTGGTTGTGGGCCAGCCTGATTACCAGCTTATCGCTGGCCTTTGCACTTGTCACCTGGAAAAAGGTCACACATATTACGGCTATGCTTAAAAGCGCCGCCGCGATACCGATTGTTTTCCTGCAAGATTTCATGTTCTCTCTCCTTTTCATACGTGATTCACGCTGAATTTGCTGCTGTGCTTTTGTTTGACTAGATTGTATCACAGGAAGGAGGCTGTTTCTTATTCCCTGTTGCATTCTTTTTTAATTTTTCAAACTATATTGCTCTCCTCTGTTGACATGTCCGCCTTTATTTATTACAACTATACTATAGAAAGATACATGGGAACAGGAGGATGTGGCCGGTATATGGAAAAAGTGACATTTTACGGAGAGATTGAGGGAATTTCCCTGGAGCAGATGGTCCGGTACGGCAAATTTGACATGCGGGTAAAGCATTTCCATAACCAGTATGAAATTTTTTATATCATTGAAGGGGAACGCCTTTTCTTTTTCAACAACAGGGAATATGTGGCCCGCTCCGGAGACCTGATTCTGGTGGACACCAACCTGATTCACATGACAAAGTCCGTCACGGCAGAGGATACGGGCCACAACCGCGTCATCCTGTATGTCAGCTATGACAGGATGAAAGCCTTTGACGGGCAGTACCCTTCCCTGCAGCTGGTCCGGTTCTTTCATGAACACTACGGGGTCTACCATCTGGACAAGGAACAGCAGGCCCTGTTCCTCAATTTCTACCGCAACCTGCGCATTGCCATGACTGAAAAAGCCCATAATTACAAGGTCGGCATTGATCTTGAGACCCTTACGTGGCTCTTTAAGATAACCTCCTATGTGTCAAAGCAGGAGGGCGCCAGCCCCCACTCCTCAGACCATCCCAAATACCGCACAGCCTACGCCATCGCAGACTATCTCTCCGAAAACTGTGAACAGAATATATCCCTGGAGGAGCTGGCCGCACACTTTTATCTCAGTAAATATTATGTCTGCCGCACCTTTAAGGAGATTACAGGATACACAGTCACTGAGTACACCAACATACACCGCATCCGCAAGGCCAAACGCCTGCTGGAGGAGACAGACATGAGCATCTCGGAGATTGCCCATGAGCTGGGTTATGAAAGCCTGACCTATTTTGAGCGGATGTTCAAGTCCTTCATGACTATTTCCCCGCTCAAATACCGCAAGACCCTGAACACAGTGACCTATACCAATGAACAGACCACAGAATTTGAGGAGGACACAGAGCAGCTTTCCTCCCACCGGCAGCCATAGATTCACCACAACTTTGTATGATTCCTTTCATGCATCAAAAGAGAGAGCATGCCCCTTAACGGCGGAACGCTCCCTCTTTTCTTTGTCTTTGTATTGCCTTCTCAATCTTCCTGATTTTCTTTGTTCTTCCTATTTCTCATACAGGAATTTCTCGGGCAGGTTTACATGGAAATCCGCTGCCAGATTTCTGAAATCCTGGGGTGTAATGGTCTGAAGCTTGTCCGGACGGATGCTCAACACCTTTACCAGGATTTCCGCTGATTTCTCAATGGTATGCATCAGGCCAAAGGTCAAATCAAAGTCCTCGCCCGCGCAGAACAGGCCGTGGTGGGCCCATACGGCTGCGTCGTACTCTTCCATCAGCCTGCTGGTGGCCACTGCAATGTCGCGGCCTCCCGGCACCATCCAGCCAACCACGCCTATGCCGGATGGGAATACCACCGGACATTCCGTGGCCATTTCCCACAGTTCCCTGGTAAATACCTCGTCTGTCAGAGGCAGGACAAAGGTCAGCGCAATGATGTTCGCCGGATGGGCATGGTAAATCACCCTGTATCTCCCCTCTGTTGCCTTCATTTTCACCTCATGGTTCATCAGATGGGTGGGCAGCTCGCTGGTGGGCCTGCCGCCCTCTGCGAGTCCCCAGCAGATACGGTAGTTCTCCCCTGCCTGGTCCACTTCTATGATGCAGCAGTTGGACTCCGGTTCCAGAATCATGTTGCGCATAAACCGGCCGCTTCCCGACACCATGAAATACTCCCCTGCCAGGGCAGGAACACTGGTGCCGATGGGCTGCCATTTCCCGTCATAAGAAAGCTCCTCCTTCACGGACTCCACTTCCTCATGTTTGATGCGGTAGCTTAAGTTGCCGCCGTTCCTCTCATGCCAGTTCTGGTTAAAACCATCGTCACACACACGTATGAAGCCTTTTGCAAAGGCTGTGTCCAATACTCTCATTTTCTAATCCTCACTCTCTTTCTGAGATTCACTATCCTGAATTTATGCTGCTGGGATAAACGTCCCTGGCTCCATTAACACATTAACTGCGTTTTAAGAGCACTTCCTTCTCATAGGCCTGGACTTCCTTAAACCACTGCTCCTTCACCGGAACCTGGTTCATCTGGCAGAAATAGTCCCATACATCCCCAAAGGGATACGTTTTAAGCTCTTCCTGCTCCATCATAAGCTCCGTGAACCTGCGCTCCTCCTGAAGCTTTGCAAGCTTCTCATTTGGCATCAGCAGGGCGTATAAAAGGGCCTTCTGCATGTTTCTCATGCCCACCACCCATGCGCAGATGCGGTTGATGCTGGCGTCAAAGAAGTCCAGGGCCAGAAGCACCCTGTCCGGGTCATTTCTGACGATTTCCTTGGCAATCTCCCTTGTCTCGTCGTCAAAGAGCACCACGTGGTCGCTGTCCCAGCGCACGGGGCGGCTTACATGGAGGGCAATCTTGTCTGAAAACAGCAGCATGGAAGATATCTTATCAGATATCATTTCCGTGGGGTGGAAATGGCCGCTGTCCAGCAGGCACATAATACCCCTGGAAGCCGCATAGTTCATATAGAACTCATGGGAGCCCACGGTACAGCTCTCCATGCCAATGCCGAACACCTTGGATTCCACTGCGATAAGCACCTTGCTCTTATCGTAATCCATGGCCAAAATCTGGTCCAGGGAGTCCTTAAGCCTGGCCCTGGGGCTCATTCGGTCAGCCGGAATATCCTTGAATCCGTCCGGAATCCAGATATTCATGGCGCAGGGGCTTCCCAGCTCCTCGGCAAAGTACTGGGATATGCGCACACAGGCCTTACAGTGGTCAATCCAGAATTTTCTGATTTGGGGATCCTCACTGGACAAAGTGGCGTTCTCAGCCTTTGGATGGGAGAACATGGTGGGGTTAAAATCCAGACCCAGGCCTCTCTCCTTAGCAAATTTCACCCAATCTGCAAAGTGTCTTGGTTCCAGTGCATCTCGGTCCACTTTTTCCCCATCCTGGAAAATGGCATAGCTGGCATGAAGGTTGATTCTGTGCCTGCCCGGAATCAGGTTAAGCGCCTTGTCAATATCCGCCATAAGCTCCTGGGGATTCCTGGCCTTTCCCGGATAGTTTCCCGTTGCCTGTATGCCGCCTGACAGACTGTCCGCGCCCTCAAAGCCCATAACGTCATCCCCCTGCCAGCAGTGCATGGAAACAGGGATATGATTAAGCCGCTCCACTGCGGCGTCCACGTCAACCCCTAATCCGGCGTAAATTTCTTTTGCTGATTCATATCTTTCCTGTATATTCATGGTTCTCTCCTTTTCATCATTAAATCTTACTTATATACCAGTCATCTGTTAATCCAAATGAAACACCGGTACAAAATCCACGCATACCGGACTGTTGTCTGCATTCGTTTCCATGATGTCGGCCATATAGTCCCACCATCTGCGGTTTATAGGCGTATCTGCTGATTCAGCCCAGAGCGCCTCATCCTCCACTTCCAGATACCCATAGAGCACATTGGTTTCCCTGTCCAGAAAAATGCTGTAGTTATGACCGCCGTACTGGCGTATCATCTCTTTCATCTCAGGCCACAGCGCATTGTGGCGCTTCTCGTATTCCTCTGCCATTCCCGGATTAAGGAACATTTTAAATCCTTTCCTGACCATGCGGTACCCCCTCCCTTCGTCAAATCATTTCTCGTAACAGCCTCAACAGTCATCATTTATCAAACCTTCTCAGAAGGTTCATAGGTTTTGATTTCAAATGAGCAAAAAATACTGTCCCTGGCCTCCTTCAGGCTCTTAAACTCCTTCCCCTCTATCATCTGCACAGCCAGATTGCCGATGGCCGTGGCCTCCGTGGGTCCCGCGTAAACGGTCTTTCCTGTGGCCTCCGCCGTCAGGCGGTTTAAGTAGTCCGCATTGGCTCCGCCTCCCACGATATGGATGCAGTCATATCTCACGCCTGTAAGGGCCTCAATTTCCCGGCAGCAGATGCGGTAGCAGTCCGCCAGGCTGTTGTAAATCACAGCAGCCATCTCCCACTTAGTCTCAGGAACCTGCTGTCCGCTCTCCTCACAGTAAGTTTTCACTGCTTTGCACATGCTTTCAGGAGCCAGGAAACGGCTGTCATTGCAGTCTACAATGGAGGAAATGGTTTCGCGGGAAGCCCTCTTACATATCTCGCCAAAGGAATAATCCTCCCCCGATTCCTTCCACTCCTTTTTCACGGACTGAATCATCCACAGCCCCATGATGTTTTTAAGGAAACGGTACCTGTACTCATATCCGCCCTCGTTTGTAAAGTTGACCTCCATGCTCATCTCCCGGCAGTCAGCGTCCTTAAGCTCTGTCCCCATTAAGGACCAGGTACCGGAGCTGATATAGAGCACATGGTCCCGGTTGGACGGTACGGCG
>OBWW01000645.1_pt1 | contig 23922 bp, 24 predicted proteins | sample 1538091 | NCBI WGS metagenome assembly OBWW01 (sample SAMEA2580125, study PRJEB22360) | human gut metagenome | biome: human gut; feature: human-associated habitat; material: faeces | place: Denmark | collected 2008/2010 | reverse complement strand
AAAAATAGCGGCGAATGTACGCGCGGAGATTCGCGCCCATATTACCGAAACGAGGAAAAATGACTGGCATTCGTTCGGCAAGCTGACGGTCGTTATTTTTGCCAGATCCATCGGGTTTGCCCTCTGTAATTCCTTTATCCCCCTGTATTGGATTTCCGTTCTCGGCACATCGGCAACGCAAGGAAGTTTTGCGCTGGCCCTTCTTTTCGGCATCGGTGTAATCGGAACGTATGCGGGCGGACTGCTTTCGGATCATATCGGCTTTGTAAAAGTTATGCGCCTGGCCTTTGTCATCATGGTGCCGGCCATGTTTTTTTTCGCCAACAGCAGCCATGTTTTTTTATCGACACTCCTGTTGTTGCCGGTCGGGTTCGGCCTTTTTACGCCTTATAGCGCAATTGTTGTCCTGGGGCAGACCTTTCTCGGCAAGAACGTCGGGTTCGCATCGGGCATTACCCTCGGCCTGAGTGTTACTGTCGGGGGCATTCTCACGCCTTTCGTCGGCTGGGCCGCCGATATTTGGGGAATCCCGGCGGCTCTTCAGATCCTCTGGATTTGTGCGGCTGCGGGAGCGGTCTTCACTTTCCTTATCAAGGAACCGGAGGGTACGGGCTAAGGTCCGGCGGAAGAGGGGTGCTGCAATCGTTTCGCACAAATAAGAAAAACACAGTGCGGCATGCATAATTTGTATGTAAGCCGTACCGATTTTATCTATATGTGGTATAATATCAGCGTAATTGAGGATTTATTATAGTTTAAAGGGGAAACAGTATGACCATTGAATCTTATATTGATCACACGAACCTGAAACCCGACGCGACACCGGCTGATATTGTCAGGCTCTGCGATGAGGCCAAAAGGTACAGGTTCGCTTCCGTTTGCGTTAATTCGTCGTACGTGCCGCTGGCCAGACGGGAACTGTCAGGTACTTATGTACGCATTGCGTCGGTTGTCGGCTTTCCGCTCGGTGCCGCCGCCTCTTGCGTCAAAGCGGCTGAAACGGCCTTTGTTGTCGCTAACGGCGCCGATGAGATAGACATGGTCATCAATGTGGGACAGGCAAAGGCGGAAAACTGGGATTATGTTCAGGACGATATAAGCGGTGTCGTCCGTGCTGCGGACGGGCGGATTGTTAAGGCCATTCTGGAAACCGGACTGCTTACGGATGTGGAGAAAGAAGAAGCCTGCCGTGCCGCCGTTAAGGCCGGGGCCCGTTTTGTGAAGACTTCAACGGGCTTCGGCCCGGGCGGGGCGACGACGGACGACATCAAACTCATGAAGCGGGTTATCGGGCTGCGTGCCTGCATCAAGGCGTCCGGCGGTATTCGTGATTATAAGACGGCCCGGCAAATGATTGCGGCCGGAGCGGATCGTATCGGGGCCAGTGCGGGCATAGCCATCGTCGAAGGAGAAGCCGGTGAACAACTCTGAAAATTTTCTCGAAATGTATGCCCTGTCCGTGCAGGCTGCGCGTCGGCAGAAAATACCCGGGGATATATCTTCTATATTCCCTGACATTGCGGAAGATGAGGAGCGGACGGATGAGTGCTGCGGTACTTGTTCGGTCAGTGTCCTTGCCAGCGGCAGCGGGGGTAATGCAACTTTTATCCGCTGCGGCAGGACCAAGATCCTCATCGACGCCGGCATCAGCTATAGCCGTATGGTACAGGAACTGGCCGGGCGGCAGTGTGCGCCGGAGGATATAGATGCCGTTTTTTTGACGCATGAACATACGGATCATGTCCGGGGGCTGCCGCTCTTTTTTAAACATACGCGGATGCCGGTCTATACGACCGAAGAAACGTGGCGGGCCATGGGCAAGACGGCGGCCAACGGTGCCGGCCGTTTTGTGCCGCTTACAAAACGGGTCGGTATCGGCGACGTCTGCGTCGTCCCTTTTGACATCCCGCATGATGCGGCCCGGCCCGTAGGGTATGCCGTCTATTACGGGGACAAGAAGATTACCTATGCAACCGATTTGGGACGGGTCACACCGACTGTAGCGGCAGCGGCGGCCCATGCGGATATTCTCATTCTTGAGGCCAACCATGATGAAGAGATGGTGCGCAAGGGGCCTTATCCCTATCACCTGCAGCAGCGTATTCTCGGCAGTTACGGCCACTTGTCCAACAGGGCTTCGGCTGAACTGCTGGCCCGTTTGCCGCAAAAGAAAATGATGAAAGTTTTTCTGTCACATCGCAGCGAGAAGAATAACGCGCCTGCACAGGTTATAAAGACCGTGAAGGATGTGTTCGGACGGAGCGGCAAAAGCCTGGGGCGGGATGTACTCGTTCGTTTGGCTTGCCGCCGCAGTGCCGTTCGCTTTGATGAAAAGGGGGAGAATAATGTCTCATAAACATGCAGCGGCCGCGGTTGCGGCCGTGATTTTAATCGGTGCCGCAGGATTCGGCGGATATTTCTACCATGATATGGTGAGCAGGAATGACAAGGTGCCCGTACAGGTGCAAACGGCGGACGGCAAGGCGGAGACGTTATCGGATGCGCGCAATACGGCTGTCGTGCAGGCGGTTAAAAAGGTCAGCCCCGCTGTCGTCGGCATTACGACGAAAGTCTATGACCGTGATATTTTTAACCGTCAGGTTCTTGTCGGTGAAGGTATAGGTTCGGGGATTATTTTCGATAAAGACGGGTATATAGCGACGAACAACCATGTCGTCGGGACCAATAAAACGGTTATCGTTTCCCTGGTGGACGGAAGAACGACGGATGGGACGGTTGTCGGAACGGATGCGCGGACCGACCTGGCCGTCGTCAAAATCGATCTGGATAATCTCACTGCAGCGCCTTTGGGAGACAGCGATACCTTGCAGGTCGGTGAACCGGCTATTGCCATCGGCAATCCTCTGGGGCTTGAGTTCCAGGGTACCGTTACGGCCGGCGTCATCAGCTCTTTAAACAGAACCATTGCCGGTGAAGGGCAGTCGATGGAGCTTATTCAAACCGATGCGGCTATCAATCCGGGTAATTCCGGCGGAGCTCTCGTTGACGCGGACGGTGAGGTTATCGGCATTAACAGCGCCAAGATTTCCAAAGAAGGTGTTGAAGGCCTGGGATTTGCCATTCCTGTCAATACGGTCCGTCCCATCCTGGCGGAGCTCATTAAAAACGGCCGCGTTATCCGCCCGTACCTCGGCCTCTACGGCCTCGATAAGAGGATGGCCGCCCGCTTCGGCATGAACTTTGATGTCAAAGGCATTTATGTGTATAAACTCGTCGTCGGCGGGCCGCTCGACGGGTCGGGAATCCGGCACGGCGATATTATCACAAAAATAGATGATAAACCGGTCAATGATTATATGGCCCTGCAAAAAATCGTTGAGTCCTATCGCGTCGGTGATACGGTTACGGTCACCTACCTTCGTGACGGCGATGAACATACGGCGAAGATCATGCTGCAGGAGTTGTCACCGCAAATGGGAAACGACAATAACTGATGAAATACCATATTATCGTCAGCGGAAAAATCAAAGAGCCCTATTTAGCCGCAGGCATAAGCGAGTTTCTCAAACGCCTGACTCCTTACGGGCAAGTGAAAATAACGGAAACGGCTGAAGAACGGATGCCGGAAAACCCGTCGGCCGCGCAAAAGCGTCAGGTATTGGAAAAAGAAGGGACCCGTCTTTTAAAATATGTCCACGAAGGATCGTATCTTTTTGTCCTCGATGTGGCAGGCGACATTGTTTCGTCGGAAGAGCTGGCCGAGACCTTGGCTGCGTTGTCTCTGCGCGGGTACAGCGAATTCTCCTTTATTATCGGCGGGCCTTTCGGCCTTTCCGAAGCGGTGCGCAAACGGGCGGATACATGCATTTCCTTCGGCCGCATTACACTGACGCACCAAATGATACGCATGGTGCTTTTGGAGCAATTGTACAGGGCGGTTAAAATCCAGCGGCACGAGCCGTATCATTTATAGTTTCAAAAGAAGAATTTTCCCACTTTCGGGGAAATATAGTATAATACAGGTATAACATTCGATCGCATCGATATAGCAAAGAGGTGAATACTATGAGCGAACGAACAGCTTCGGACATTATGGAGAAGGTCTTTGTAACGGCCCATCCGGATACGGCGGTTTTCGATTTGGTGCAGATGTTTGTTAAAAACAAAATCACGTCGATTCCCATCGTCAATGACGACAGTACGTTGGCGGGTATCGTAACGGATGCGGATTTGCTGTATAAAAAGATCAAACCGCATGTTCCCCACTACGTCAATCTTCTCGGCGCCAGCATTTATTACAACGGCATCAGTGAATACGACAAGAGTTTTAAAAAACTCATGGCCTGTAGCAGTAAAGACCTGATGACAAAGGACGTTATCATTGCCGCCCCCGACGCGGATGTGGAACAACTGGCCGGCGTCATGGTGGCTGAACACTTGAAGGTCATTCCTATTGTCGATAACAAACGGTGTGTCGGGCTTGTAACGCGCCGCTCTATTCTCGACGAGCTCTACAGAGAATACGATGAAGAAATGAAGAGCACAACCTGAGTAACCTGTAAAAGGCAATCCCGTCGGATTGCCTTTTTGTGGTATAATATGAAAACGGTTGAACCGTATTGAAGATAATCATACTGTGGGAGAGGCAGGGCTATTGATGGATACGAAAGAGCTTATTATCGTCGTTGACTTCGGCGGCCAGTATAATCAGTTAATCGCGCGCCGCGTCAGAGAAAATCACGTGTACTGCGAGGTATACCCTTATAATAAAGCGGTTGAGAAGATTAAGGAGCTTCGGCCGAGCGGTATTATTTTTACGGGCGGCCCGAACAGCGTATATGAAGAAAACGCGCCCGAAATCGACGCGGCCGTATTCAGGCAGGATATCCCCGTTCTCGGACTGTGCTACGGCATGCAGCTTATGGCGCATAGCCTCGGCGGTCAGGTAAAGCGGGCGGACCGGCGTGAATTCGGCAAAACGGCGATAACGGTTGATACGGCATCTCCTCTCTTTAAGGGCCTGGCGGCAGAAGAAACCGTCTGGATGAGCCATACAGATTACGTGTCCGATATCCCGGTAGGCTTTGAAATCGCGGCGCATACGGAAAATTGCCCCGTTGCAGCCATGCAGGACGAGAAAAGAAAGCTTTATGCCATGCAGTACCATCCGGAAGTCCTGCATACGGTACACGGCAGGGAAATGCTCCGGAATTTCCTCTTTGAAATCTGCCGCTGCAGCGGTTCCTGGACGATGGCCAACTATGCCGGGCAAGCGATTGAAGACGTACGCCGTACCGTAGGCGGCGGCCGTGTCGTGCTTGCTCTTTCCGGCGGCGTGGACAGCTCCGTCGCGGCGGCCCTCATTTCCAAAGCCGTCGGCAGTCAGCTTACGTGTATCTTTGTTGACCACGGCCTCATGAGAAAGAATGAGGGCGATGAAGTGGAAGCGGCATTTAAGGACTCGGGCATGAACTTTATCCGCGTCGATGCGGCCGAACGGTTTCTCAGCCGTTTGAAAGGCGTAACAGATCCGGAAAGAAAACGTAAGATCATCGGGGAAGAATTTATCCGCGTCTTTGAAGACGAAGGGCGCAAGATCGGCGCTGTCGACTTTCTCGCGCAGGGCACGATTTATCCGGACATCATCGAATCGGGCGCAGGGGATGCGGCCGTTATCAAGAGCCATCATAACGTCGGCGGCCTGCCGGCGGTCGTCGACTTCAAAGGCCTCGTTGAACCGCTGCGCAACCTTTTTAAGGATGAAGTGCGCGAGCTCGGTGAAGAATTGGGCCTGGCGGACTACCTCGTTTGGCGGCAGCCGTTCCCCGGTCCGGGCCTGGCGATTCGCGTCATGGGTGAAATTACGGAAGAAAAACTGGAAATACTGCGCGATGCCGACGCCATATTCCGCAAAGAAATCGCCGCTGCCGGCCTGGATCGTTCCATCGACCAGTATTTTGCGGTCCTTACAGACAACCGTTCCGTCGGCGTCATGGGCGACTTCCGCACCTACGACTATACCCTGGCCCTGCGCGGCGTCACGACAACGGATTTCATGACCGCCGACTGGGCAAGAATCCCGTACGATGTCCTCGACAAAATCTCAAGCCGCATCGTCAACGAAGTGGCCCACATCAACAGGATCGTCTACGACATAACCGGCAAGCCCCCTTCGACGATCGAGTGGGAATAGAGTAACAAATATGATTCTGCTGAAAAACCGTTGAAAATACAGCGGTTCAGCTATTTACAGGAGCGAAAAACTCTTGAGTGATACTATTTTGATACTAAAAGCAAGAAAAAATAGGTTCCAAAGGGAGTTGTTGAATTTAGGTAAATTGTTTAAAAAGCCTTCCATCATTTTGGTAGGAGGCTTTTGTGAAAATAGTAGGTGACAAAATAGAATTTGTGTAGATGTTAGGAGATACAATTATGGCTAATCCAATACAAGCAATAAGAAATGTATACGATATTGCAAAAGGTGCAAGAGACAATGAAAAACCTTTGACTGACGAAGAGATTAAGTCCCTTTTAGAAAAAACAGTTTCAAATGAATCTTTAATTTCTAAATACCCAAGATTTGAAAAAGGATATGCTGCAGAAGATTTATTTATGCGTATATATTCTCTGTTACCTTGGGTTAAATCTGTTGTTCCTTTAGGTCAGGAACAATTTCCGGAAAAAAGTAAAGAAACATTACAAATTCCGGATTATGAAATTACGTTTGAAGCTGGTAGTGAAAAAAATGTATCATGTATTTTGGTCGAAGTTAAGCTTGTTGATGGAGATAAAAAAACATATGAATTACAAAAATATAAATATGAAGTATTAAAGGAATTCTCAACTCAGAAAAAGAAACCTCTCTTATTTGCTTTGTTTTGGAAAAAACAAAGTACATGGACAATTAACTCAATCGAATCATTTGCAGAAAAAAGTAGTTCTTATAAGATATCATATGAAAATGCTTTTATGGATGATTTGTCGGCAATATTTGGTGATTATACGTACTTGTTTCAAAAACAATGTTATAGAAAATCAGTTTTTTCAAATAATAACAATGTTAATACTCAATTTTTTCATGAACATGCTAAATACGGGCGAACAATCTATGAGGGTTTGTCTATTAATGGTGAAAATTTCGAGCAACTGTGTATGTTGGAATCACCGTTATTAGACTGTGCCTTCGACTTTAAAGAGATTTTCACATAAAAAATTTAAATTCTGATACTGAGATAATTGAAGAATTAATGAATTCACCATATGTTTATAAATTATCATCTTTAATATTAGCATATTTATTTAAAATATACTGCTTAGATAAAGATAGTTTATATTGCAAGGAAAATATTGTAGTCGAAAAATCTTTTAGTATTGTTGATACCGTCCGAAGAAAATGTGGTGGTGAAAAATATTATTTATTACCATATAATATTAATCAGACAGCAACTCTATTAATTGAAATACAATTTGGAAAAGTAAAACACATATTTGACGTATATAAAGATACTTCGAGGAAAAACGTGCATCCAATTGTAGCCAGTCATGAATCAAAATAATGTCTGTCCTAACAAATCCCAGTTTGTCTAAAGCATCAAACAGCATAAAAAAGCACATGACTTTAAGAGTAAAATCTTTCAGCTATGTGCTTTTTCTGTGCTTATTTAATTTCCAGTGGAACTTTTGCTCCTATGTTGTTTTTATAAAATTTTATATTGCTTTCTTCAAAAGGAATATAATCTTTTTTTCAGACTGTCAGGATAGTTAGCTTTCCAATCTTTGAGGTTTTTTGTAATCTCATTATTGTTGTAGTTCTCTTTCGTTTTTTACCATTGTTCAAGATTAAGTTAGTTCTTAAAATGGATTTGAATTATGTCATTAAAACACATAATAGTGAGAACAGGAATGTTCAAAATTTCTTGGGTTTTATGGAATGGAAATTTATGAAATCAGATACTCCAGATTTATTATGCTCTGCTGAATTTAGGTTCTATGATTCTATAATAAAGAGGAATCTAAAGTAAAGAAAGAAGTAGCAAAAGAGGCTGAGAGATAAATATATGGCTGGTGTGGTCATAGGACTGTATCAGCTTTTTATAGTTTATGATCTCATATATTGGTAAAATATGAAAAAATATAAAGTGAAAATAGAGAGAACGCTATATTTAAGTGCGTAAATATAATATAATATAAAAATAATTTAAAGATTCAAATTCATAGAAAGTGGGAAACCCATGAAAGCTAATTACAAACGACTATGGCACATTTTGTTGGATAAAAATATGAAGAAGAAAGATTTAGCAAAGCTTGCAGAAGTCAGTACATACACGATTAATAAACTGAATAAAAATGAGAATGTAACTGTGGAAGTTTTAGGCAAGATTTGTAAAGCTTTGGATTGTACATTAGACGAAATTATGGAATTTGAAGAGGATGGTGAATAAAGAATGGCAGGAAAAAACAATGCAAATATAGGTTTTGAAAAACAAATTTGGGATGCAGCTTGTGTTCTTTGGGGTCATATTCCTGCCGCTGAATATAGGAAGGTAATTGTTGGACTTATCTTTCTTCGTTATATATCCAGTGCCTTTGAAAAACGCTACGAGGAACTTTTAAAAGAAGGCGATGGTTTTGAGAACGATAGAGATGCATATGCAGAAGAAAATATTTTCTTTGTACCGGAAGAAGCTCGTTGGAGTAAGATTTCTTCTGCTGCACACACCCCAGAAATTGGCACAGTAATTGATGATGCCATGAGAGCGATTGAAAAAGAAAATGTGAGCTTAAAAAATGTTTTGCCTAAGAATTATGCTAGCCCTGATTTGGATAAAAGAGTATTAGGTGAAGTTGTCGACTTATTTACTAACGAAGTAAAAATGGATGGGACAGATGCCAGTAAAGATTTACTTGGTAGGACATATGAATATTGTATTGCTCAGTTTGCTGCCTATGAAGGAACAAAGGGTGGTGAATTTTATACACCTTCAAGTATTGTAAAAACAATTGTTGCCATACTAAAACCTTTCAATAATTGTCGAGTGTATGATCCTTGTTGTGGTAGTGGTGGTATGTTTGTGCAAAGTGAAAAATTTGTACAGGCTCATAGCGACAATCGAGGGAATATTTCTGTTTATGGACAGGAATCTAATGCAGACACGTGGAAGATGGCGAAAATGAATATGGCAATAAGAGGAATTGATGCCAATTTCGGTTCTTATCATGCCGATACATTTTTTAATGACATCCATAAAACCTTAAAATCGGATTTCATTATGGCAAATCCACCATTTAATCTTTCCAACTGGGGTGCAGATAAATTAAAAGATGATGTTAGGTGGAAATATGGAACTCCGCCATCGGGAAATGCAAACTATGCGTGGATACAACACATGATTCACCACTTAGCACCTAATGGGAAAATAGGCTTAGTACTCGCTAATGGAGCATTATCATCCCAATCTTCCGGAGAAGGGGAAATAAGAAAAAAAATTATAGAAGATGATCTCGTTGAAGGGATTGTTGCTTTGCCGACGCAATTATTTTATAGCGTAACCATTCCTGTAACCTTATGGTTCATTACTAAAAATAAAAAACAAAAAGGAAAAACTCTATTTATTGATGCCAGAAAAATGGGATATATGGTTGATAGAAAGCATAGAGACTTTACGGAAGGGATACAAGAAGATGGAAGCCTTGGAGATATTGACTTATTAGCGAAAACCTTTGAAGATTTCCAAAATGGAGAATTAGAGGAGAAAAAGGGATTTTCTGCCATAGCGTCAATAGAAGATATAACAAAACAAGATTATATATTGACCCCAGGTCGATATGTAGGTATTGAAGAGCAAGAAGATGACGGAGAGCCATTTGAAGAAAAGATGAAAAGGCTGACCTCAGAGCTTTCGGGTATGTTTGAGAAATCTCATGAACTGGAAGAGGAAATTAGAAAGAAACTGGGGGCGATTGGGTATGAAGTGTAAGCTTGAAGAAATTTGCTTATTTCGAATGGGAAAAACGGATGTGGCTAATTTAACAACAGAAACATACATTTCGACTGAAAATATGCTTCCGAATAAATCGGGAATAGTAAATGCTGCTTCGCTTCCGACTATTGATTTGACACAAGCATATGAAAAAGGAGATGTTCTTGTATCAAATATTCGTCCATATTTTAAGAAAATATGGAAGGCGAAAATTAACGGTGGATGTTCTAATGATGTATTAGTTTTTACTGCGAAGGAAAACACGGATAGTGATTTTCTTTACTATGTTCTTGCGGATGATGCATTCTTTTCATATGCAATGGCTACGTCAAAAGGAACGAAGATGCCAAGAGGCGACAAAAAATCCATTATGCAATATGAAGTGCCTTGCTATGATATTGAAACACAGCAAAAAATAGCGAGCATTTTGAAGTCAATAGATGAAAAAATAGAATTAAATAATGAGATAAACAATAATTTAGAGCAACAAGCTCAGGCTATCTTTTCAAATGAGTTTTTATCTCTTGAAACGCTGCCTGATAGTTGGAAGAAATCCAGTTTGATAGATGTTGCAGACTATCTAAATGGTCTTGCTATGCAAAAATATCGTCCAACTGCTAGTGAAACGGGCATTCCGGTTCTTAAAATCAAGGAACTTCGTCAAGACTATTGTGATAATAACAGTGAATTATGTTCTCCAAACATTAAAAGTGAGTACATCATTCACAATGGCGATGTTATTTTCTCTTGGTCAGGCAGTTTGTTAGTAGATTTTTGGTGTGGCGGTATTTGTGGTTTAAATCAACATTTGTTCAAGGTAACATCAAGTAAGTATGACAAGTGGTTCTTTTATGCTTGGACAAAACACCATCTTGATCGTTTTATAGCCGCCGCTGCCGACAAAGCTACAACACTGGGACACATCAAACGTGATGAACTTTCAAAAGCAGAGGTTTTCATACCTAGCGAAGCAGACTACAACCGAATTGGAGCATTGATTCAGCCAATTTATGATTTGATTATCTCAAATCGAATAGAGAATAAGAAACTTGTTTCATTAAGAGACGCTCTTTTACCTCGTCTGATGTCTGGTGAGATAGATATTTCTAGCCTTGACCTCTAAGCCGCTAAATTATTGTTTACTTTATTATGAAGGAGTAAAAAATGAAGTATGTTGCTTTTTTAGATATACTAGGATTTAAAAATAAGCTTAGAGAATTAAAACAGAATAATGCGAGAACTTTTATTGGTGAATTTTCAGGAACAATTTTCAATATTTTTAATGAACAAAATTTTAGTAATAGAATTAATGGATATATTGTTAGTGATTCTTTAGTATTATATTCAAACGATATTAAAAGAGAGTCTTTGCATGATTTAATAGAATTGATTAGAGAGATTTGTGAAACTGAATTTAAACAAAATGGAATTTTAATGAGAGGGGCTATTGCTAAAGGGGAATTTGATGAAGTTCCAGCAGTTGAGCTTCCTAAATTGAGGAAACAATTGATTGTTGGACAAGCTTATGTAGATGCATATTTACTTGAGGGTTCGGTAAAAGTGTTAGGTATCAATCTTTCTAAAGAGGTATATGATGATATTTTGAATATGGGCATTACAATTGATGTGATTGAAGAGAAAATAGATAAGAAAACATGTTATTTATTTAGATATATTAATTCGGGGTTTTTACTCAATAAGGAAAATATAAGACAATTTGTTGAACTTGCTATGAAATCCAAATGGCTACCACATTATTACAATGCAATTTATTTTGCTATTAAAAATGAAACTAATGATAAGAATGTTGAGCATATATTTGTGAATATAGAGAACCTTGTATGTGATAACCGCCCAAATGAAAATTGGCGTGAACTTGACTCCTATATTAAAAATGTCTTTACTGATGGGGTAATTGATAATTTTAAGATAAGATTTCTAAAGCATATTAGGAGAAAATTATTTACCAAAATTATTTAAGATATATTAAATTAATCGTTATCCCATAGTCGTTCTCTAAGGATAAATAAAGGAGGATTGACTGTGAAACAAGATTTAATTAAAGATGTTGTTCAAAGAATGTTGCCATATTTGAATAACGCACAAAACGAAAAGCTGCAAGAGGTTTTGCAATATACCCTTGCAAACTATGAAGTAATAGAAAAGCAACAACAAGAGAAAAATTCGGAACAGAACTTTGTAGAACTGTTCTTATCGGCAAAACGTATAGAGGGCTGTTCCGAGAAATCTCTTAAATATTATAAAGCTACTATTAAAGCTATGCTTGATGAACTCAAAAAAGATGTCAAACACATAGTTACAGATGATATAAGAGGATACCTAACAGATTATCAGGAAAAGAAAAATTCAAGTAAAGTTACAATAGACAATATCCGCCGTATTCTTTCAAGTTTCTTCTCTTGGTTAGAGGATGAGGACTACATACTGAAAAGTCCAGTGCGACGCATACACAAAGTTAAAACTGGCGCAAACATAAAGGAGACCTACTCTGATGAAGCGTTAGAACTTATGAGAGATAACTGCACTGAACTACGAGATTTGGCGATTATTGATATACTGGCTTCAACGGGTATGCGTGTAGGCGAAATGGTATTGCTTAATAGAAATGATATTGACTTCAACGAGAGAGAATGTATTGTTTTCGGCAAAGGAAGTAAGGAACGAGTGGTCTATTTTGATGCTCGAACAAAGATACACTTACAGAATTACTTGGAGAGTAGAACGGACGATAACCCAGCATTGTTTGTATCGCTTAAAGCACCACACGAAAGGTTAAGAATTGGCGGTGTTGAAGTTCGCCTTAGAGAATTTGGAAAGCAATTAGGCTTGCAAAAAGTACACCCACACAAGTTTAGGCGTACTCTTGCAACCATGGCAATAGATAAAGGAATGCCTATTGAACAGCTTCAACAGCTTTTGGGGCATAGAAAAATAGATACGACCTTGCAGTACGCAATGGTAAAACAAAGCAATGTGAAAATTGCTCATCGAAAATATATTGGATAGAGAGGAAAACGGATATGGCTGAATGGCAGACAGTTAGACTTAGTAAGATAGTTTTAACAAATCAAAGCACTTATTCTCCAAAAGAGGATTGGCAATTTGCAAACTACTTGGATACCGGAAATATTACAATGAATCGAGTTGATGAAATACAGTATATCAACACTTCAACGGACAAGTTGCCGGGTAGAGCAAGAAGAAAAGTAAAATTGAATAGTATTATTTACTCAACCGTAAGACCGAACCAGTTGCACTATGGAATTATTAAAAAACAGCCTGAGAATTTTTTAGTATCAACAGGATTTGCGGTAATTGATGTTGATTTTGAGAAAGCAGTTCCTGATTACATTTATTATGTTTTGACGCAAAAAGAAGTCACAGAACATTTACAAGCGATCGCAGAACAGAGTGTGTCAGCCTATCCTTCTATTAAGCCTTCAGATATTGAAAATTTAGAACTTTTTCTTCCTGATAGAATAACACAGGAAAAGATTGTAGCTATTCTTAATTCAATAGATGAGAAAATAAAACAGAACAATGAAATAAACAATAATTTAGCGGCTTAGAGGTCATCCATACATGAGACATCAAGCTCCCCATTCATTAGCTTGGGAAGCAAGGTGTCCCGAACAGTAGCGAGTCTCTCGTTCTCAGCTCGAAGATTGCGTATTTGGGCGAACATCGGTTGAACCTGATCGTCCATCATGCGAAGCTCCTCTATAGATGGAATGATAATTGGTACTTTGTTTAGATTGGCTTGACTAATCTTCGGTTGTACAGCGCCAGTGACAATGGAGGCAACATTTGTAAGGCTGAAAAGAAGGTACAGGAGTTCTACAGTAAAACCATTCTTTCCCGTAAGTATATGGGCATGGTTATTTACCCAAAACTTGCCTTCAACATACTGTAGAATCGGGTAGCCAGCATTATCTACAACGGTACCGTCTTCGCCAAGCAAGAGGTAAATACCATCAAAGAGGTATCTGTCCACATAGTCCATAATGGAGGTTGCTCCATAGTACGGATAAACTTTGGCAAGAGCCGTCCTTTCTCTGCTGGAGAGAGGTATACGCTTTGAATCGTGGAGTTCAATGACCTCTGATACGGTTCCAGAACGCCAATTAAGTGACATTTCGCCATTAAAAGACAGAAAATCAACAAAGCGAGCCTTGAATAGTGCTTGCGCCTGCTGCTCTAAATTATTGTTTATATTAATGTGATATATGGAAAGGAAGTAAAAATGTCAAAAATTAGCATCGATATCAATTATATTAAGGATAATCTACATGATATTGGATACAAGATATCTGATTTTATTGAAAGAGAAAACAATGGTAAAAATTGGCAAATTAAATTTTCGAATAGCGGGGCAATAGTTACTATTTATGATACAAATAATAAGAAGAATTCTGTGATTAATGGAAAAATTGATGAAAAAGAAAAACAACGACTAAAAACAATAATTGATGAATTAAAGTGTAAAGAATTGTCTATAGACCCTATCAATAAGCTAATAGTTGATTTAATTAACAACAAAGATGAAAAGTATTTTTATGATTATAAAAGGGAATATCATAAAAATAACGAAGATTTATTACATGATATTTTATGTTTATCAAATAATACGGATAATTGTGATTCTTATTTAATTTTTGGTGTTACTGATGATTGTGAGGTTGTGGGGATAGAAGATAAATTGAAATCTAATGATATTTTAGATTTCCTTAAAAGTAAGCATTTTGCAGGTGATCATATGCCAAATGTCGAAGTTAAAAATTTGCTTTACTTACATCATCATATTGGCATAATAATTTGTAAAAGCTCAAAATTTGTACCATTTTTCTTAACAGAAAGATATAAAGGAATAAATAGTTATCAAATATATACTCGTGTGGGAGATACAAATACTCCTAAAGATAGGAGTGCTAATTATAGTGATATTGAGAAACTATGGAGAATTCATTTTGAACGAGAAAACGAATAAACTAGGAGGAAAATTTATGCCGGGGTTATATACAGAATCCGATTATGAAAATTCAGTAATCGAGCTATTTAGAAATGATTTGGGGTATGAATATGCATATGGTCCTGATATTGAAAGGGATTTTTACAGTCCATTATATGAAGATGTTCTGGTTGAATCTCTATATCATTTGAATAGAGGAGTACCGGATGATGCCATTCAGGAAGCACTATATAAACTCAAGAACTTTGAAAACGGTGAGCTTGTGCAGAGAAATGCCATATTTATGGACTATCTGCAAAACGGTATCCCTGTAAGATTTTTTCTAGATGGTGAGGAACGCTCCTCTATCGTCTATCTTGTTGACTATAAAAAACCTGACAACAACTCATTTATTGTAGCTAATCAATGGACTTTCATTGAGAACAGCAATAAACGACCGGATGTAGTTCTATTTTTGAATGGATTGCCGGTAGTTTTGGTTGAGCTCAAGTCTCCTTCTCGTGAAGAAACGGATGCTTCTGAAGCGTATAGGCAGCTCCGTAACTATATGCAGGAAATACCGTCTATGTTTATTTATAATGCGATTTGTGTTATGAGCGACCAGTTGACATCTAAAGCGGGGACTATCACTTCCGGAGAAGACCGCTTTATGGAGTGGAAAACAAAAGACGGTAACTACGAAAATACACAGTATGCTCAGTTTGACACTTTCTTTGAGGGAATGTTTCAAAAAGGAAGACTGCTTGATATTATCAAGAACTTTATTTGTTTTTCAAATGAGGGGATTAATACTTATAAAATTCTTGCCGGATACCATCAGTATTTTGCAGTAAAAAAAGCGATTGAATCTACAAAGCACGCTACCATTACCGACGGTAAAGGCGGTGTGTTTTGGCATACACAAGGAAGTGGCAAATCACTTTCTATGGTATTCTATGCTCATTTATTGCAGGAAGCATTAGATAGCCCTACTATCGTTGTACTTACTGACAGAAATGATCTTGATGACCAGCTTTATAGTCAGTTTGCAAAGTGTAAGGACTTTTTGAGGCAAGAACCATTACAAGCAGAAAGTAGAGAAAATCTAAAAACTCTACTTGCCGGAAGACAGGCAAACGGCATAATCTTTACTACTATGCAGAAATTTGAGGAGTCTAACGAGCCTTTGTCTGAACGTCATAATATTATAGTTATGGCTGATGAAGCTCATAGAGGACAATATGGACTTGCCGAAAAGATTAAGATTACAAAGAACGAAGATGGTGAGGAAGTAGCAAAGCGTGTTATTGGCACAGCAAGAATTATCCGTAATACACTGCCTAATGCTACATATATCGGATTTACCGGCACACCTATTTCATCCAAAGACCGCAGCACCCGTGAAGTATTCGGTGATTATATCGATATTTACGATATGACACAGGCTGTTGAAGATGGAGCAACACGTCCGGTTTATTATGAGAGTCGTGTCATTAAACTGAATCTTGATCAAGCAACATTGAAGTTGATTGATGTTGAATATGATTTGATGGCTCTTAATGCAGATGATGGAGTTATTGAAGAGAGCAAAAGAGAGCTTGGTCAGATGGAAGCAGTGCTTGGAAATGATAATACTATAAATTCGCTTGTTTGCGACATTCTTGACCACTATGAAAATAATAGAGAGAATCTGCTTACTGGTAAGGCTATGATTGTTGCGTATTCTCGTCCTATTGCTATGAAAATTTATAAGAGAATATTAGAACTCCGACCGGCTTGGACTGAAAAAGTAGGTGTTGTTATGACTTCCGGAAACAACGACCCGGAAGAATGGCGACAGATTATTGGTAATAAACACCATAAGAATGAGCTTGCAAAGAAATTCAAAGATAACAACAGTCCTATGAAGATTGCGATTGTTGTTGATATGTGGCTGACCGGCTTTGATGTACCGTCACTTGCCACTATGTATGTTTATAAGCCTATGTCCGGACATAATCTTATGCAGGCTATCGCACGTGTAAACCGTGTATTCCGTGATAAAGAAGGTGGACTTGTTGTTGACTATGTTGGAATTGCTACTGCTCTGAAGCAAGCAATGAATGACTATACTTCTCGTGATAAAAAGAACTACGGCGATACTGATGTTGCTAAGGTCGCTTATCCGAAGTTTTTGGAGAAGCTCTCTGTTTGCCGTGACAAATTCCACGGATATGATTATTCTAAGTTCCAGAACGGCACAGACCTTGAAAGAGCAAAGACTATCAGCGGTGCTGTCAACTTCATTATGGGCAGAGAAAAAGTTGATGATAAAGATTCCTTCGTAAAAGAAGCCCTTATGCTTCATCAGGCTCTTTCCCTTTGTTCATCGTTAGTTGATGAAGATGGCAGATTTGAAGCAGCATTCTTTGAGGCTGTACGAGTTCTTGTTCTCAGACTTACCAATACCGGTGTTGGCAAAAAGATTTCATTACCGGAAATGAACGCAAGAATCAACGAACTCTTGAAGCAGAGCATCAAGAGCGACGGTGTTATCAATCTGTTTTCCGACATCAAAGAAGAATTTTCTCTGTTCGATCCTAAATTCCTTCAGGAAGTAGCAAATATGAAAGAAAAGAACCTTGCTGTTGAACTTTTGAAAAAGTTGATTACAGAACAGGTTTCTGTTTATCGCAGAACTAATGTGGTTAAGTCTGAAAAGTTCAGCGAGATTATGCAACGTTCTCTTAATGCTTATCTTAACGGGATGCTTACCAATGAGGAAGTAATAGAAGAAATGTTAAAGTTGGCAAAACAGATTGCAGCAGATCAAAAAGAAGGTGATAAACTCGGGTTTACTGCTGACGAGCTTGCCTTTTATGACGCGTTGACAAAGCCACAAGCAATTAAAGATTTTTATGAAAATGAAGAGCTGATTGCAATAACAAAAGAGTTAGCAGATACACTTCGAAAAAATAAAACAATTGATTGGCAGAAACGTGAATCGGCAAGAGCGAAAATGCGTATGCTTATAAAAAAACTTTTGAAAAAACATAAATATCCGCCGGAAGGTATGGATGATGCTGTTCAAACTGTTATGACACAGTGCGAACTTTGGACAGATAATTATAATTTGGGGGAAGATTACAAGGTTTATTTTAATATTAATCCTACGAAGGGAAATTTGTCTTTGGTTGCAGAAGAAAAGGGAAAATATAATTGATTGGTTTAAGCTTCATAGACATGTGTGTCGAAAGAGGATAAATTATGGCAAAAGGAATAATATATTTAATGACTACAGTCGTCTCTGGTCTTATCAAGATTGGCAAGACGGGAAATGACCAATTTGAAAATAGAATGAGATTTTTAGAGAGCAATGGATATGCTAATATCACAGGGTTAAAAAGGGAATTTGCTATAGAAGTGGATGGATATGATGAGAAAGAAAAACTTATCCATGACATTTTTAGTAAAAGTAGAATTGTCGGTACTGAACTATTTGCGTTAGATATAGAGGTCGCAAAATCCTTATTATCTTCTTTAGATGGTAAACAAGTTTATCCTAAAGATAAGAGTAAAAAAGAAGTATTCAAAGAATCTACAGAAGAAATAAAACTTAAAAATGAGGGTGGATTTGTTCCAGATGGGGAGTATATATTAAATCATAATATAAAAGGGTTCGGAAAAGTAAAGGGGAAAGCTATAGTTAAAGATGGAATATTCACAGTATTAAAAGGAAGTTTTTGTGGTAATACCGGCAAAGGCTATATACCATCTATTAGAAGAAATGCAAAAATAAAAGATAATATATTACAAGAAAATATTGTATGTATGAATCCGTCAAGTGCCGGGTGGATAGTTATTGGTAAATCTAATAATGGATGGTTAGAATGGAAAGACTTACAAGGGAATCTTATTGAAAAATATAGAGATAAAGAAGAGTAGTTGATACACAAGCTAGCTATTATAAAAAAATAACGAGAGGTAGGCTTATGCCAATTTAAAAGCAAAAGAATATAGGCAATTTGAAGATATTAAGTACATTAGAAAAGATGGAAGCGAATATTGGAGTGCAAGAGAACTTGCAACTGCACTTGATTATTTTCAATGGCGGAACTTTCAAAAGGTCATTGATAGAGCGATGATTGCCTGTGAGAATAGCGGTCATGAGGTACCATACGATTTTGCTGAGGTCAGCAAAATCGTGGAAGCAGGTGCTACAAGCAAGTCTATAAAAGATTATGAACTTACAAGATATGCTTGCTATTTGATTGTGCAAAACGGAGATCCGAGAAAATGTTCGCCCCCCCGGTTGTTAATAAATGGGTGAAAATTAATCCACACATGAAGTAAATTTGAAGTGTTTTGCTCACAAAACACCTATAAAATCAGTGGAGTTATGGAATAGACACAAATTAACCCCCTGTAAATGCTTGTTTTATAATAAGTGGCAGGTTTTATATGAAGAGTTTGAATAGCAGAAACAAATATGTTTCTATAAATAAACCATTGAAAATACAGTGTTTCAGCGATTTGCTGGAGTGAAAAATTCCTGAATGATACTATTTTGATACTAAAAAGTTGAAAAAGTAGATTCAAAAGGGAGTTGTTGAATTTAAGTAAATTGTTTAGAAGCCTTTCATCATTTTGGTGAAATGATTTTTGAAGATAAGAATTGATGAATTAGAATTTTCAAAAGGATCATTATCGATAATTATTATTATGAGGAGAAGGTTGTTATGAAAATCAGAACGGCAACGATAGTTGATTTGCAAGCTGTAACAGCTGTAGAAGCGGAGTGTTTCCCGCCCGCGGAAGCTGCCACGGAGAAGGCTTTTGAGGGAAGACTTAAGGTGTATGGAAACCATTTTTGGCTGATGTTTGATAAGGAGAAGCTCATTGCATTTGTAAATGGTCTTGTTACGGATGAACCGGATCTTACAGATGAGATGTATAAAAGAGCAGAGATGCACAATGAAAACGGTTCATGGCAGATGATTTTCGGTGTGAATACCATACCGGCATACCGTAAACACGGCTATGCCGGCATATTGATTCAGAGAGCTATTGATGACGCAAAAGAACAGGGAAGAAAGGGCTTGGTTCTCACGTGTAAAGCCTATCTCATTCCATATTATAAGAAGTTTGGTTTTGTAAATGAAGGAATTACAGATAAGTCGATACATGGTGATGTTGTGTGGAATCAGATGAGACTGGTATTTTGATTGTAGTATGTCGGAATAATTTAAGTTAGCCTGAAAAGTACAGCAAATCCCGGTTTGTATAAACTAATTGAACAGTATAAATTGGCACGTCCGTTCTTTCTCTCCGCAGTTAGTGAATTCTCGTCCGCTCTTTGTCTGTACGGTTGTTGCTTTAATCCTATACAGCTACCGCTGCACTTGCCGGCGACTACTGATGTGACACCGTCGTGTCGCTTCTGCATTATTTCCCTGTTTGATGGCATAGTCATGTACCCGGTTACGAAATCTCAATTCTTCGGTTATGATAGATTTCATAAGAAGGAATCTCCCTGTTATTCTGTTGGTTTGGTCACTTGCATTATAACAGAGTTCCTTCTTATTTTTTTCTTTGGCACATATGTCCTGTTCTCTTACATTAACAGTGGCAGGTGTGTTCTATTTGTATTGACAAGGGAAGACTATAACAGGGCGGCGGTGTTGTCGGCGCCGCTGCTGCTGCAAAGGACAGTCCCGGCGGAAGAACTGTAACAAAGCGAAGGGATGGGAGAGCCCGATGCGGACATGTATGGTATAGTAATGTATAAAACAGCGATGTGACGGCTCATGCAGATTGTTGACGGCGCGCCTTACCTTGACCGGGTGAAGGAGCTGATTATAGAGTATATGAACCGGATCGGCAGGGCTCTGTCTTTCCGGCATCCGGATGAAGAGTTGGGAACCGTTCCAAGCGGCGATTCACCTTTATAAGAAGTTCGGTTTCAGCGAGTGTGAGCCGTATTATGACAATCTGATGGATGATGTTATATACATGAAGAAGGATTTAAACGGATGAGGCGGGTATCTGCCGGTATTGATTTCATCTGGAACAGTCGGTATGATATACATAAGGTACTGTACAGGATTGAATCGTAGCCACACGGCTTTATCGAAAGGAGATTGTTATGCCGAAAGGCTCACCTGAATTGACGCGGGCGCGGCGTGAAGAAATCATAAACGCCTGTGCGAAATTATATGAAACTATGACCTTTAAAGATGTGACAATAAAGGAAATTGCCAATTTCACGTCATTCACACGACCGTCTATTTATAATTATTTCCGGACGAAGGAGGAAATCTTTCTCGCTCTTTTGCAGCGCGAATATGAAGGATGGACAACCGATCTCAATTCGCTGTGCAGGGAGCATAAGACGGTGAGCCGTGACGCGTTTGCCGATGCGTTTGCCCGGTCTCTTGCCGAACGCCCGCGGCTGCTGAAGCTTTTGTCGATGAATCATTATGACATGGAGATCACCAGCGGCCTCGAACGGCTGGCGGAGTTTAAAGTTGTTTACGGCAATACGATACGTGCTGTTGATGCCTGTCTGAAGCAGTTCTTTCCGGGGATGTCCGCAGAAGTCAGAGACGGCTTTGTTTTTGCGTTCTTTCCTTTTATGTTCGGCATTTATCCGTATACGACAGTGTCGGACAAGCAAAAGGAAGCGATGAAACGGGCAAAAGTGAGCTTCCGCCTTATGTCCGCTTATGAAATCACGTATAATGCCGTAATACACCTGCTCGGTGTTTAAGCGTCCTCTCTCGGCCGGCGTGATCAATAGGGGGGCCGGAAAGGCAGCATTATCGACCGAAAAGAAGCGGTACGGGAAACGGGGAGAGGAAGGTGAGAAGAATGATGAATACGTTAGTTGCTTATTTCAGTGCGACCGGAGTGACCGCCGGGGTTGCGGCCCGGTTGGCAAATGCCATCGGAGCGGACTTATACGAAATTGTACCGAAAGTTCCGTATAAAGCGGAGGATCTGGACTGGACGAAGCAGGACAGCCGCAGCTCCGTGGAAATGAATGACAGTGCTTCCCGTCCGGAAATTGCGACGGCTGTAGGCAATATGGACCGGTACAAAACAGTGTTTATAGGCTTTCCCATATGGTGGTATACGGCGCCCGCGATTATCCGTACATTTCTTGAAGAGTATGATTTACAAGGCAAGACAGTCGTACCCTTTGCCACGTCCGGCGGCAGCGGCATGGGCCGTACGAGTGAACGCCTGGCATCGTCCTGTGCGGGAGCGGACCTGAAAGAAGGGAAACGCTTTGCCGCCGATACGGGAGAAGGAGAGTTGAAAGACTGGGCGGAACAGTATATTTGTTAAGGCGGGATCGTGCAGTAAGCGTGTGAAAGTATAAAAAGCCCATAAGCTCTTCCCCCACGGGGATCCATGGGCTTTTCTTATAGTGAAAGTTGAACATTCTTTTACACGGAAAAGGGAAGAAAGAGATGGGAAAAACGGGCCGGGAGACGGTCGTGTATCGCCGTAAACTGCCGCAGCTGTAAGATACACGGAAACCGATATTTTGGGGAGCGTGTAAGAACCGTGCTTTAACGGAGGTGACTGATATGAAGTTGGGAATTATTCGTTGTATGCAGACGGAAGATTTTTGCCCCGGTACGAGAGATTTCAAGACTATACGGGAAAAGAGCGGCGCCTTTGAGGGAGTCGAAGGTGACATCACGCTCGTCGGATTTTGTAATTGCGGAGGCTGTCCCGGCAAAAAAGCGGTATTGCGCGCACGAAAGCTCGTGGAGCGGGGCGCCGATACGATTGCTTTTGCCTCGTGCATTCAAAAGGGGACGCCCATCGGGTTTGCCTGTCCCTTCGGCAGGAAGATGCGCGATACGGTGGCTGCCGATGTAGGTGACGGGATTCGTATTTTAGATTATACTCATCCGGCAACAGCGCCGTAAGAGGAGAGAAGCATGGTGAAAATCCGTCAGGCGGATATTGAGGATATGAAAAGAATTTCGGATATTTATGACAGGGCCCGCAGTTTTATGCGCAGCAGCGGCAATCCGAACCAGTGGCCCGAAACGTACTCGAATGAAGAGATTATCAAGAAAGACATTCATGACGGCACCTGCTTCGTTTGTCCGGAGGGACAGACCGTCGTTGCCGTTTTTTCCTTTATTGTCGGACCTGAACCGACGTATGACCGCATTCGTGACGGCGCATGGCGCTATAATGAACCGTACGGCACCATTCATCGTCTGGCGGTGGCCGCGACAGCGCGGGGTGCGGCGCAGGCCTGCTTTTCTTTTTGTGCCGGCAGGCATCCGTATCTTCGTGTCGATACGCACAGAGACAATCTCCCTATGCGGCGCGCCGTGGAAAAATTCGGCTTTATTCCCTGCGGGATCGTTGCGGTGCGCGGCGGTGAGCGCATAGCTTATGACTACAAGGCGGAGTGACGGCAGGCCTCCTTTTTCCGGGAGGCCTTATTTTATGGAGGCCGGGACTGTACAAGGAGACTATCTTATTTTAAAATAAATAAGATGTAAGAACGCTTTTAAAAGGATTGAATACTGTACATGTGCAGGCGGTGAGTGCCAGTGAATATTAAAGAACTCGGTGAATTCGGTTTTATTGATGCCATAAAGGACAATACGCTCTTTAATCCCGGCCCGGTTGTCATCGGTATCGGTGATGACGGGGCCGTCTATAAGACAACTGACGGTACGGAACAGGTTGTTATCGACACAATGGTGGAAAACAGCCACTTCATTATCGGCAAAACGGCAACGTGGTACGATGCAGGCTATAAGGCGGTGGCTTCCAATCTGAGCGACATTGCCGCGATGGGCGCGGTACCGACTCATATCATTCTTTCGACGGCCATCGCGCCGGATATGGATTCGGCCGAACTCATCGAGCTTTACAGGGGCATTAAGGATATTTGCCGCCAATACAAGGTGAATATTCTCGGCGGTGATACGGTCATGTCGCAAGAAGGCATGGTCATCACGGTCGCCGCTTTCGGCGAGGTGGAAGCGGGAAAAG
>OBWW01000641.1_pt1 | contig 24011 bp, 27 predicted proteins | sample 1538091 | NCBI WGS metagenome assembly OBWW01 (sample SAMEA2580125, study PRJEB22360) | human gut metagenome | biome: human gut; feature: human-associated habitat; material: faeces | place: Denmark | collected 2008/2010 | reverse complement strand
CGGGCAAGTATCTGTGGCCTTGTATGTACCATTTAATTTCCATTCTAAATTGCTATTTAAATTATTTGCCGCTTCCGTCAAATTAGCTCCGGCGGTCAACTGTGTTCCCATTCCAATCCGCTCAACCAGTGTATGAATATACGCCGCAGTCGGAATCTTGCTAGAATCGTTTGCATCAATGCTGGTAAGCATACTTTTCAATAATGCGTTCTGATTCAAATTCATTGTCGTGGCAATAGCTTTAGACACCTTGCCTAAAATGGTTGCAATTGCTTCTCCAGTGATAATATTCGCCAAATTAACAGCCTGAGTGAATGTCGTATTGACATCAATCGCGCCATCACTTCCCACCTTAATACTGTTACTTCCCTTTACAATTCCAACGGTTGCTTGTGTGGCCTTTTTTACAGATAAAGAAGCATTTGCATCTACCTCTGTAGTCACACCATCAGGCTTCACCACGCCGGCAATGTCAGCCGTCGCCTTACTTGCACCTTTTGCAGATACCTGCCAATAGGCTGTATCCGTAGGCGACGTACCAGCTGGAGGCTTTACCTTTGCAACGTAGCTACTCCCATCCAGCTCAACCAAGTTTCCCACATTATAATCTTTTGAATCCTCCCATGTCCCCATAGGAACAACCGCAATCGTTCCATATTCTACAGCCATTATACTGTTGCCTCCGTTTCTCCATAAAATTTGCCGTTTTCAATCCAAAAACGCATTCCCTGTGCTGCCTTATCACTCATCAATTTACCCGTTGTGAAATCTATATAAAATCGTGGAATAACTAAATCAGCTGTAGCCTCAACTTCTGATTTAATTGATTTACATTGCTGATAATACCAACCAGCGTTGTCTTGTGTATCTTCCGCTACCACGCCACCAACGGCATACCGCTGAGAAAGTAATGCGCTATCGGATGCCGCCTGTGCCTGTTCAATCGCATTTGATTCACTAGTTGAAGCAGCTTGTGCCTTCTCCGCTGCCACCTGGGCCTGCTGAGTCGCCACTTCTGCCTTTTGTGTTGCTATCTGAGCGTCAGCCGCTGCATTATTTGCAGAAGCTGAAGCATTGGTCGCTTTCTGGGTAGCAATCGCTGCCTGTGCTGTGGCAGTTTCAGAATCAACTTCTGCTGATTGCGCGTTGGAGGCCGCTACCTCCGCGTTGGTCTTAGTCTGCTCATAGTAATACTTGGCATTGTCTGTCTCGCTTCCAACAAATTCCGAATCACCAATAGCATACCGTTTCGCAAATTTCTGATACTGTAAAGCAGAATCACGGGCTGATTGGGCGTCCAACATATACTGGCGAAATTCGCCTTGAATTGCCGCATCCAATTTATCCATTGTCACGGAACCGTCAATAATCTCCGCAGTTACTACACGGTCCTTCATCGACATTGAAATGGTTGCTGTGCTGGAGAAAGTGTTGACGAATTTGGTCAAATCAACTTCCTTGGTTGTACCATCTGCTAGAGTCAAAATCAGAACATTATCATCTGTAATATCGAAATTAGCGATTACCTTCTCAATGTCCAAATCGTATGTGGTAACAGTTCCATTTTGTTGGGTAACGGTAATAACGCCTGTTTTAGCGTCTACCACAATTGAACGCACCAGGAGATTCACCAGCGATAATTCCGCCTTTTTAGAATCCAGCTGAACAATCCGGTTATCCGCCTCTTTTATACCATTTTCCGCATGGGATAGATTCTTCCGGTTTATGGGGGTTTTCTGTGACGGAAGATTTTGCCAATCTGTTATTTCATAGAACGGTTGATATGCCATTATCCATCACTCTCCTTTTCCGCCTGTTTTATGTAGTCTTTAATAGGTTTCCCTGATTCTAGTATACTGGCTAAAAGTCCAATCTTTCGTGCTGCCGCTATGCCTTTACATTCAAGACTATCAATAAAACCAACAATGGTCTCTATATCCTTTTTACGATATACAACTAATTCTTCACATTTTTTCATATCCATTTGTCCACCTCAAATCCAGATACTGCACTGCTCCGGCAAGAATTGCTACATAATTACCATATGGCAATGTATACATTCCTTGCCTTTCACTGTATCCGACCAATGTATAATCAAGCCCTAATTCCAACAATGTCGTTTTCACATCTTGCGCAATGAACCCTACACTATGAATATCACTGTCTATAAGCTTATATGCTACCGGTTGTAATCTGGAGATAATTTCATAACATTCCTTAGGACTGATTTTTTGAATATTCTCCTTACATCTTCCATCTGAAATATACTGCCAATCAACTCCATATACTGTACCAGTACAATATATACCCTTTGCATTAACATCTTCAAAAGAGCCTGTGTCTGCCTCTACTTCTCCATTACACACAATTCCTCTTTCTGCATATATAATTCCTGTTGCATTGAACGTTGCAGCCTTTATTATCGCGTCCGTAGCTTCAACAATTCCAGATGTATTGACCTTAAACTTCCCATTACCAATATTGATGCTACCACCAACAAAAGAAGCACCGTTAATATTGCCTGAAAAGTTAGCATTACCACTTTCATCAACCGTTAAATTGTTTGCAGTAATGATAAAATTCCCTGTAGTTAACTCTATCCTATTTCCAGTTATTTTTAGTTCTGAATTCAGCTGGCTTGTAACTTCGCCTTTAGAAACTTTCTCGTCAACACGCAGAGCTATTTCATCAGCCTTTACAGATAAAGAGGCTTCTGCATCCTGAGCACGCTTAACTTCAGCAGTGATTTCATTAGATACCACTTTGAATTGAGCTTCGGCATATTCTTTTAAGTCGGTTACTTTAACCGATACTTCCTCGACTGATTTTTTTATTACAGCTGCTTTTCCCTCTAGCTGAATAATCTCTGAACGAATACCTGAGGTTTCTTCCAGTTCAAGGCTTCCTTTAGCTTCATAGGTATCCATCATTCCTTGTATGCCTTTTAACGTCCGCTTTAGGCAATAGGTTTCAATTACATCATCTGTCGTATAACAGACAATACCATCCCCTACTTCAACCCAAGGAAGTGCTGGACCAGCTATTTTACATGGTCTATACAATCGCCCACTTATCTGGGTATAAACAACATCTGCAATTTCATTTAATTCTTCACTTGATTTACCAAATACCAGAAAATTCCCTTGCACTACATAGCAATTTGTACCCTCCTCATGCGACCAGCCACCAACATCTCCCTCCTCTTGACGTATCTGGACCTTATCAATCGGCCTAACTGTATAATCTTCATAACTGGTTTCTGACTGTTTATAAAAAGATAATGTCTCTCCCTGCGACATCTGGGAAGGGAATAAATCCTCATCCGGAAATAAATCTTCAGCAGGGAATAAACTTGCATTCTCAAGTGAAACGTATTTTACTCTCCCGGTCTTATCTACCTGTCCGAAACACCCATTAATTTCACATATGGCCTGTAGTACTTTCAATCCACTCAATTGCTCCGGCTCAATTGTCTTTGTAATTGACATGTCATCAAGTGGTAAAGACACATCAACCTGCCCAATTCCGATATGCCCGCATAATAAATCCCTGAAAGATTTTAGCGTCATTGGGAAAGTCAGTCCTTGATACCATGAAGCGACATCAGTTTGAAATTTTCTCATTCGATTGTAAGCGGTGATTTTCTTTTTCCTGCGGTCCGATTCCAACCTTATAAAACTTTTTACCCTATAAATTCCCATGGCCATTTCGTATCCGCCAATTTCAACAGTGAACATGAATTCTTTGCCGGTAAGGTCAATCAATACATCTGCCACGGTGATTTCAAACTGTGTAGCATTACACTCTCCAAATTTCAAATCATCACTTTCACATAGGCCTTCAGTGATTGTCAATGCTTCTGTAAGCACCTGCTCATTATCTATCACATAACATGGTTCTTGGTCTATTGGAAACAATTCATCAGAAGGATACAGAGATTCCTCCGGAAATAACAATTGTACATCTTCATTGTAGAAATACAATTTCAAATGTCTCTGTGTGTCCTTTGTTATGTTGTCAGCCTTAAATAAACTCTTTATGCTCTCCGGAATATCCAGCATTTATTATCACCACCTAATATTCTGTGAATGTCACCTTAATTGGTTTGTACAAAATCTCCTTCTTCTCTTCATCAACCATATAAAATTCATATGGTACATCGGCAATATAAAACGCCCCCGAAACATACGAGGACGTATTGGGATTCCAATATTCGACTTCACATCTCACCCTGTTGTCATGCGGCAAGAAGGAATTAAGTATTTCCGCATCTTTCAAATACAAGGCAGTTGTTGTGAATTCGATTGAGGTAGCCGTGTGTGGAAGCGCAGTCCGATGCAATACTCCATCCGCATCTCGATATGGGTCTAAATCCATTATCTGGTCTGGAGTGATTTTTAGGGATTCAGCCGCAATAAGTCTGGTGGGGAACGTCTTTCCATTTATTTTTAACAGCCATCCTTCAAAAGCCATAATCATCCCCTCTTAGCAAACAAAAACACCCAGGATTACCCAGGTGTTATCATATTTCTCTCATATAGATTTTATCACTTTTTTATGAAAATTATGAAACTTATTTAATATGACATTCTTCTAAACAATACCATTTTAACATATCCAGGGTGGCATTTGTGGCAAAGATAAAAATAATGTAGCCACTCTGCATAAGACAGAATGGCTATGTATGGGTTTTGGGCAATAAAAAAAGCCGACTGATTCTCGTTTTGAAAACCAATCGGCTATCACTTAAATCCCAAAAAACTTATCAGAGGAACTTAATTCTAATATTTTTGCTTTTTCAATATATTTCTGCTCCACTTTATCAATGCGTTCCCGCAATATTGGGATAATATACTGTCCTTTAATACCTTCGCAAATCTCAAAAATTGTTTTTAACTGGTTTATATGTGTATTTTCCATTTTATCATGAATAACGAATTGTGGAACATTCATTCCTAGTTCTATACTATATTGCATATAAGCTAAATCATATGCAACAATAACTGCTTTTTTCTTTCCTGTTCCAACTTTTCCTCCAAGCGACGCAATACTAATAGGAAACTTTTTTTCCTCCTTCCAATTTTCGTTATAAGCCAACAAATATTTTTCTCCATAAAGTCTTTGACAATAGTCAGAAAATATTTGATTGAATGTCTTAATCTTATCTTCTATTTTTTCATTATTCATTTGCTTTTCAATATCAGAAAGCTCGCTATTAAGATTTTGACGTATCTGCTCCTGTTCTTCCAACAAATGAATAGATTGTTGTATCTCTCCTTTCTTTAATGATAACTCTTCAATCTTTCGATTAAGCATGTTCAGTTCATCCAGCAATCCTTCATCCAAAACTTCTATGGTTATTTTTTCTTTCTCCTTTAAAATTTCGGATAGCTGTTTTGAATATTGTTCCAATAATTCCTGTTTTGTATATAGTTGCACTTTAATAAAGTCAATCCTATTTTGTATCATTGAATTATGGAAATTCACCATTTCTTCAAAGCTCTTCTGCAAATCAGGCACATAACTTTGAGCTTCCGTATAAATTGCTTTCAACGTACCAAAATCAATATCCCTTTTCTCTTTGGAAAGATTTTCAATACTCTTATTTATATTTTCTATTTCAAAATCCACTAACTGCATTTTTTCTTGTAAATCATTGATGCGTACTGTTAGCTTTCGTTTTGTATCTAATTCGTCTCTATAAGAATCCATATAAGATAATTGCTGTCTTTTCTTATATAAATCTGCCAGATCTGAATCAATAATCTCAAGCGACTGCTTCAAAAGACTTAATGATGTTATACTTTTACTTTTTTCTAATGCTTGAATTGTTTTCTGGCATTCAGCTATTCTTCCTGCAAGTTCATTCTTTTTGCTAATTAACTTTTCGGTATATATCTGAAACAAAAAACTATAAATCGCATCATAGTCATCCGATGTAGTCATTATCGGCAGATATTTTATCATCTTATCTTCCGCAGTATTTTCCAATCTTACAAATTTGGGTATCAACTGCCTAAATGTTGGATTTGGCTCACTTAAATTAAATAATAATTTCTTTAACTCATTCCAAAAATCATTTTGATTATAACTTTCATCAAAAATATACTTGTTTCCTCTAGGATATAAATCCCTTTTAATTGAATATATTTTCTCTTTTTTGTCTACCAAAATCAACTCAGCCTGAACTTTATATTCACTCAAAAAATCTTTCACATCTTTATTTTCACTTCTTGTATCTGAATCATAATACAGTTCTCTAATTGATTTTGCTCCTAAACATAAATCAATTATCTTTATTGTTGTAGATTTACCAACACTATTGCCACTTTCAATAAGATCTTCAGGGGTATTATCTACAATCAAATTAAGTCCTTTTAAATTAAATGTTATGTCTCTAATGATCTCTTCAGAAGGCTGTGTTTTGCGTACTATTAACTTTTTTATTTTCATAATACACCTTTCCTTCCTTTATTTTTATAAGTGACAGTATAAAAATCCAATCTAAAGCATAATAAATAAAATCTACATGAATCTTCTCATTGATTTGTTGTTGAACCTCTAATAACATTTCTTCTATAAGTATAACTCTTTTTTGTTCTAAAATAGTTAATAGGATTCCACCTAAATAATATAAAGACCGATTCGGTTCACGTTCAACATTCACAATCATAATGGTTTCTCCAATATTTTGCATTCCATAAAGCAATAACATGTAAAACATGTCACTCCTAATTCCATATCCTCTATGTACATAATATCTATTTCATTCGCAGCTTTTACTGTCTCAAATATTTTGTCCTGTACCATGTCTATTATCTTATCTGAATTTTGTCTTATTATATCAATATCTTCTTTGCCAGAATCTTTGTTTTCCAGCAAAATAGATCCTCTTTCCTTCATATACCATGAATAGACACAATTCAATATTTTTGCTTTCCCCCTCATGTTGGAGTCATCATAAGCGTTTAAGTACCCTTCACAAATAGAATAATACGCAGAAAAATATCTTATTATATCCTTATACTTAATCACATGATTATATTCTATCTTTTCATCTGGTTTAAACTCTTTTGAATCAAATGTGCTTTCTATATCATCACTTGAACATACTTCTCCCAATGATTTTACTACCGCTGAGATCAACGAAGGAATTCTCACAGCATTTTTAATTGAAACTTCGATATTTCCTTTGTTCTCTCCTACAATCAATCCTTGATTGCTTCCACTATTATCTATTTTGTAGTCATTTCTTGTCATTTATGAATATCTCCCGAATTATTTCCAATTAAAATACCGGAATTGTTCCCACTATTTGAAACTCGCATATTTCCTTTATTTTCGATATTTCTACTATGTTCTTCTTTTATTTGTTCCAATATCCTTTTCGATTCATTTTTCGCTCTTACTGCTATAATCGTTGAAATAACTGTAGCCACGGTCCCTATCGCAGTAAATATCAATGTCCAATCCATTTTTTTCTCCTCCTAAGTCCCATTACTATTTTAACAAAATTTATTATACTCGTCCATATCCACGCATCATAATTTTACGTTATCTAATCCATTATACGAATCCAGGTCACAAACTCCACCCGTCCACCTAGTGTTATTTCGTCCATAATCCCCCATCTTGTCCACAAAATACGGTACAATCAGCACCAAATAACACTAAATAATGCGGTTTTCACCCTGTCAAGCGCTGGGTAACAAAAGAAGTATTGCCAGCTATCCGTAAACACGGAATCTATGCAACCGACAAAGTAATCGACGATATCCTGAACAACCCGGATTTCGGAATCGAACTCCTAACAAAATTGAAAGAAGAACGAGCCGCCCGTCTGGCAGCAGAAAAGAAAAACGCCATCCTTATGCACGTCAACAAAACATATACGATGACAGAAATTGCCAAGGAACTCGGCCTGAAGTCTGCCATAGAACTGAACAAACTACTTGCCAAAAAGAAAATCCAATATAAAGTAAATGAAACGTGGGTCATGTATTCTCAGTACAGCGACTTGGGTTATGAGGAAATTAAACAGGAAGTCTTGGACAACGGCAAGGTTATCTATCACAGAAGAATTACACAAATGGGCCGGGAATTTATATTGAATTTATTCGATTCTGTAGCATAAACTCTCCGTATACTCTGAAATATCACAAGAGGGTGCCAATAATGGCACCCCATTAACAAATCAAGATATTTTTTTGCTCAAATAGCATCCCCTCCAAGTCACTGTGCTATCGCAGCAGTAGGATATGGGGCATTAATTTCAACATCTACTGGTTCTCCCTTTTATCAAAGATATTTCAATAATATTCCCAGCTATTTCGGTTGAAGTTGAATTTTGCCCCCAAGAACCACTTCCACCGTGCAACCATCTACAAGTTGTACATTCGCATATGTTATCTCGCCAGGCTTGATTATCTCGTTAACAATATCACCATAATCCGTACCCGGACTACACACATGCACATTGCCCTGTTCAATTCCGACAATATCATATTTTCCTGCCGGAATATCTTCCCCTACCACATACCTCCCAGTTGTCAATTGAATTGGCTCTGTGTTCTCATCATTTTTATCTATTAGTTCAATATCTTCTTCCGTATTATTTGTTATCAATGAGCTACTTTTTGAATCCGAAAGTAAATCCTCTATATGTAAAATTGTTGCTTCAACATCAGCATTGCCTTGAGCCATCAATGCCTCTGCCACAAGAAACCCAAGTTCTCCTATTTCGTGACCTTTCGTTCCATCTTCATAGTGCGTATAAAAATACCCTATTGCTAAAAGAAATTTATTAAATTCATCACTATCGTTCCATGTATATACTGTTAAATCTTCTACATATGGCAATGACTCTACTAAACTATTATAATATATTTGCTTTTCTATGTCCGTATTTCCGAGATTCTTTGCAGAGTCAATTATATTCTGTTTGAATTGTTCGGAAATATCATCGGAAGCTGAATTTGAGTAGAGACTCTCTACTGAATTAGAATTATCCACCACCTGAATGTAAGTATCCTTTCTGTCACACCGTATAACTGGCATATCAACTTTATCAGAATAGCCAGTATATACACCAAACACTCTTACTTCCTGTCCAACGCAATCATCAATATCTTCAGAAATATCACCTGTAACACATACTGGAACAATCCAATTATTCCCTTCCAAATCAACTACCGATAATGATACTATATTATCAACAATTAATTTCTCTTTTACGGCCCCATCAATATATACTTTTGTGTTCCCTAATCCATTATCGGATGCGTAAGAATTGTACTTGCTAAAATCAGCTTTTTCAAACCCATTTATTATATTGTCATTAATTGTTGTTTCTTGAACCGAAATTATAGAAGCCTTATGATACTCGTCATTACCAGCTTGCTTTTGTGAACATCCTAATAAAACAATGCAAGACAACAAAAATAAAAAATATTTTCTTAACATAAAATCCCTCCCCCACTTGTAATAATTTAATTATAACATTTGGGGGAGATAATTCAACATCAATCTATACCTTTAAATCCTGTCTTTCCGGTTTGCGCAAAATGTCTCGATACGCCTCTGCGTGTAGCATTATAGATTCCATTTTCGTCAATTACAGGTTTTTCTACAAGCTGTTCAAGCAAATCATTATTTCGTTTCAATTCATAAAGCAATTCCGCATTAGAGTCTTTTAAGCTTGCTGTCAATTCTGCTGTGTAATCCATGTTGATAGAACCAGTGTTAAAGCTTGGCAAGGATACCTTTGGTGCCATAGCATATTGATTCAATAAATCATTACCTAATGTGTAAGTAAAATTAGAACCAGGAAAGGCTATATGATACCCGCTTAACGTGGATTTCATAGAATCTATCCAATGTTCTATCATAGGCACGGTTTTGTCCATTTCAGCACTAAACTCATTATTAAATCCAATACCGGCAAATGCACCATACTGTCCCATAATTTTGGAAGGGCTATGTTCATCCAATCCCCTCTTTCCAGTTACAGTTTCCTTTAATTCATCAACCTTTCTCCCAAGCCATGAATCATCCCACCAGTCCTTCATTCCCTGCCAGAATCCCTTACTTGCATTGGCTCCAGCATCATAAAGAGAACCAACTCCTTTATCATTTGGATTAAACTCATTATTCATGGTAGTTTTAGCTGCACCAGCAAGATTTTTAGTTTCAGTCTCTACTGTGCTTTGGCCACTTTTTATACCTTCCGCCAGACTATCAGCCCCATCAATTCCAAGCGTCTTAAGTTTTTCAATAAGTCCAGGGCGCTCTGATTCTTCTGCTGATGAAATTTGTGCCAATAACTCAACTGCCTTAGCCTGTACTTCGGCACTTGTTTTTGAATCACCCAACTGTTCTATTAGAGCTTCTGGAACTTTCACTCCCAACCCGGCAAATAATTCAATTAAATGTCCTTCGGTCAAACTGTGCCCATTTTGTATTCCGGCAAGCAAATCCATTGTCGAATTCTGCACTGTAGGTTCTTTTTCTGAAAAGTTTTTCACTATTGCATCTGGTAAATCATAACCAATTTTCTCAAACAATGATTTTATTTCCGGTGTCTGGACTTCAGCACCAATTTTGATTTGCATAAGCATCTTTGTAACTTCCGTTTGGGCTTCCGGTTCCATTTTAGCAATGGCATTTGCTAATTCTTTGGGCAATGATAATCCTAAACTCTCAAAAGCACTTTGCACTTCACTTCCAGATGCTTGTACACCCTCCGCCAAAGATTTAAAAAATTCTTGAATTGGAGTAATGTCAAAGTTCTTATCCAAAGCTAAATTTTGCATGAAATCTTCCGATAGATTTAAATCCAAATTGGAAAATTCCGTATTCAAGTCACGTAAGGATTGTTTATATTCGTTAGATGCCAATATGCCTGCCTTTTCTGTTTCTATAGCTTCTTTTTCCTTTTGAGTACATTCATCAATGGTACTTTTCATGGAATCTAATTGATACTCCGCTTTCTCTTGTGTGTCTTTAGCATTTTTCAGATTTATATTATATTCCTCTGTTTCCTTTCTTAATCCCTCAAGTGCCTTTTTTAGCGTAGCAACATCCTGTACCCCATATTTCTCTGCAAAAGCATTAGGACTATTCTGAAAATCTACATACGCCTGATTTATATCTAACTGTCCATCAGCAATCTGCTTAATAACCTCGGGAGCAATCCCTGCCTGTTTTAAGTAATTATCAAATGCCTTATTATACTCGTCAATAGCTTTGTTGACATTGTTTTGTGCTTCGTACTGATTTTTGTATGCTTCAACAAGGTATTCTTGTGCGGCCTGCTTTTGTGCGAGGCTTTCATATCCTTGTATTACTGCATCCAATGACTCTTTCTGAATATCTAAATACCCTGTTTCATCATCAATATATTTACTTAAATTAGGAATAATATCCACAAGGTCGTCTGATACCTGCTTTAACCGTTCTTTCTCGCCTGCACTTAAAGAGGCTTTATCGGACAGCTCATTATACTCTTTCGCCAAATCCCTTGCTACCTGTGCTTCTGCCACACCAGCGGTTTCAACAGCATTTCTTGTATTATCCAAGCTTGTATTAATCTGGTTTGTTTTTTGTGACACTTCATCGTTCAAATCACTTAGCGCCTGTGAAAATTGACCTATTGCTGAACTTTTAGCCGCCTCGTCAGTAACTCGCATAATACGCTGTGCAATCAGCAAAATACCACCAGCAATTGCAGTAAATGCAATTCCGCCTAATGCGGATGGACCAAGAGCATAAGTTATCCCATCTATAATACTCCCTGTTTCGGCCGACTCTAACATTATTATCCTAAATGTCTGAAATGCGCCTGAGAGTGGTTTTAATGCAGTAGTTATCCCATCCATAATTGATGATATACCACTATATGTTTTCCAAACCATGAAAAAAGTCATAAATGCTTGTGTCAAACCTTCTATGACTGACTTCGGAATTGAATTTAGCACTCCCGCCATAAAATTAAAAGCATTTCCGATACCATTAATCAAAGTTTCGAGCGTCGGAGATACAATCGGTGTAATCCCTTTAATGAAATTAATGAGTCCCTGACCAATACCAGAAACAAATTTTCCAAGCGCTGATGCCAAATTTTTAAATCCTGTAGCTAAAACAGACCAATTCACATCAATCACGCCGAACTTATCTAATGCAAAGACAAGCCCAGCAATCCCACCTGCAATGGCAACATACTTCATGGGGCCTACTAGCTTAAAAAGTTTTTGCAATGGACTATAGATATTTTTTACACCCTTAACCGCTGCATCTACAGTTTTAAATCCCATAATTCCGGTTGCAACTACGCCAAGAGCATAACCAATCTTTTCAGCTGTATCTGGCGAAATCTTTCTTAGAGCCTCCGCTACGCTGTTTATACCATTAGGAACTATGAAGTTAATGAAGTCGGCACCTACGGACAATAAATCTCCAAAAAAGTCAATAAGCCCTTCTCCTACCTTCGTGGAAAATGGCGTAAGTGCCTGCCAGAAGTTCTTTAATGCTTCATTGATTGCCGGAAAATCAATCTTCATCAAAAAAGCATTTATATTGTCAACAAGCATAGGAAGCCCGGTGCCAAGGGTCCATTTTCCTACAGGAACCAAAAATTCACTCCAAAAATCTTTCAAAGCAGTCCATGTAAAATCTCCCAGACGAGCAAGCCCTTCATTCCAAAGTCTCTTTAAAGATTCCCTGGTTGGTTCTGCGGCCTCCCAAATACGTTGAAATGCCCTCGTGATTTTATCAGCTAATTCTTGGGCTGAGTTCTCCATGTTCGCAAATGCCTTATCCCATGCCAGCTGATATTCAGCAAACGCATCATTGAAAGCATCATCCAACAGGCCACCAGCACCTCCGCCAGAACCACTTCCACCGCTACCGGAATCTTTTTGCGAATTAATAACATTCAATGTATCGAATTCCTGGAGGTTGTCTGCCATCTTCTTTGTGTTCTTTGCAGCATCACCGGTACTATCTGCAATACCGTCAGCAGCATCTTCCATATCCCCAAAATCCGTAGCCGCAGAACCAACCGAAGAACTAAAACCACCTATCTTTATTCCCAACAAACCGCCTATCCAAGAAAATAGCCTTTGTATGGCGATTACCAGCGCGTTTATGTATGGAAGGACTTTTGATACTATAGGCAGAAGCAAGTTACCTATTGTTCGTGCCAAATTTGCAAAATTAGCCTGTAACAGGCGTAACTGGTTTGCTGGCTGTCCTATCGTATCAGCCATGTCACCCCAAGCATATTTAGTAGATTGGAGTAAAATAATAGTCCGTAAAAGTGCCTTGTCCTGCTGTCCCAGTTTTGCAATTTTGGCATCTATACCTAACTCATATAATTTCTCTTGCAGATTCACATTACGAATATTGACACCGTACTTATCCAATGTTCGGCTCATACCGACCATGCCAGATGCCATATCCTGCCATACATCCTCAAACTTAAGATTCTTTACGGAAGCTAAATCCGCTCCAATCATAGTAAGGGCATTGGATAACTTCAAAGCAGTTTCAGAAGCAACACCCATAGAGGATGCCATTTGACCAAAAGTAGCTTGATAATTCATAAGCTTTTCCGGGTCCAATCCAAGACTAGGCATTCCAGTTGCTATTAGATTCCCATATGCATCTGGTTGAAATCCTGTCATTTTACCTGTCAACGCTTTTGCTCTCTCACTGAAAGATTTAGCATAAGCTTCAGCAGACTCATAACCAGCTTTCTTCCATTCCCCTGCCGCATTCCCAGCGACCTGCCCCCATGCAGCGTCAAAATAATTCAATGTCTCAATATAATCCATGGATGATTCTGTGGCCTTCCACAATGCTTTGGCTCCACGAATCAGCAAGAAACACTTGGCATAGAACATACCAATTTGGGAAACTAAACCTTTTGTAGCTTTGGTCGCTCTACTTGCGCTACTGGAATATACGTTTAATCCTCGGTACATCGCCGTCGATGCACTGCTAACCCTTGAACCATTTCCGGCCAGACTAGCCAGGGCTGTTGTCATTTGTATAAGATTTTGGCTTACAGCTGGTGCATGGGATAATGTTGCCATTAATTGGGTCAATGCCGTACCAAGTGCCTGAATATTAGGAATCGCCGTTGTGGCCGCCTTGCCTCCCAGTTTAGTAATGGAAGAAACAAGATTAGCCAGATTGGTTGTATCAAAGCTAAGTGAACCTATCCCATTCAAACCACTCACGAATCGCAATATCTGGTCCTTTATCGGTTTCAGATTTGTTGCGGCCTGTGTTGCTTTTGCACCACCTAATCTGGTAATATTGCTCACAAGATTATTAAGCCCAGCAAAATCGAACGCGACACTTCCAACAGTATTCATACTCGTAATGAATCCCCTTAAGGCTGTGGAAATCTGCGGAAGATTCTTGACCGACTGCGTAGCATTTGTGCTTCCAAGCCGGCTCACGCTATTTACCAGCGATACTAATCCATTCGCATCAAAAGTTAAACTTCCGGCACCATTCATTCCAGTAATAAAATCTTTCATACTGGTTTTCAGAAACTCCAAATTCTGCGTCGCCTCTGTCACTGTTGCCCGCCCTAGTTTGGATATGGCATTGGCTATGTTAGAAATCCCATCAGAATCCACATGAACATCATTAAGCCCCATCATATTAGCTGCAAATGTGGACATGGCCTGAGCTGTCGCTGCAACTCCCTGGGCATCTACTGTTGCCAGTTTATTCATTCTAGTAGCAACTCTACTAAAATCTGCCGTCTTTGTTCTGTTATTAAAATTCTGAATGGACGCCGATATCTGATTAATTCCGGAAGCAATATTACTTACATTGGACATTTCAAGACCAGTAATTGTGGACTGGAATTTCATCATTTTTGCAATGAACTTATCCAATTTCGCATCTGCGCTCTGCGTACTAGCGTCTATTTGGACTTTTAAATCATCAATTACATCTGACATGATTTCACCTACCTTTTCTGCATATAAAAAAAGGCGGGTAACTGCTTTAGTCACTCGCCCTATTGGTTTATAGAAACTATGTTGTTAAAATAGGCAAATAGGCTGTAACACCTACATGCCCTCATTTTTCTTTTTCACATCTTTCTCAAACGAATCCGCAAAACCAAGGAATTTTTGTAATTCTTTATCTTCTTCCTGCCGCCTTTCTTCTTCTGTCATAGGAATTACCCGATATGGCTTTTCAGGGTATTTCCCTTTTCCTTTGCGTTTAACGAAAGGCATCATGTTACATACAGTTGCATCTAATGCCGCCATAACAAACTGACCCATCATCCACATTTCATCACTTCGTTCTTGCTGTTTCTGTCCATATGCTGTAATAAACGGAATCAGTTTTGTTGGATTGAGGTGCCAGAACAATTCATAAGGGACACCTATTTTTAGCGCAAGCGGAAGATAATGCTCCCAAATTATTTTGTGGAAGTTGACTTCCTCTTTCGGTCTGTCGGAACCTTCGGCAATGTGGACCGTTCTGTCTCCTTTTCTGCTTCCTTTGCTGCCTTTTCCATTGCTTCGGACATGTCCTTCAGATACTTGTCCAGTCCGGTCAGTTTGAAAAAACCATCTTCCTCCATGCACCCCTTCAGGAACTCATACATTCCAGGAAAAGTTGCACGTTCATCATTTGGATTTTCTTTTACAAACTGTTTAAACAACTGCCTTGCTGCTTTTTCATCTTCAACAGGATTATTTTCCAGCAGACCCGCATAAAAGCAAGTAATGGACAGGGACGCCATATCGGAAAACATATCGGCTGTTCCGTCCATCATGGCCTCCGCCATTTCAGCCTTTCCCTCTTCTCCAGTGATTCCACGCTTCATAATGTAGCCGCCAGAAACCACTTTAAAAACTTTGTCCACACAAGCCTTATATTCTGCCGCATCAAAGGAAAATTCAATTTGATATTCCTTGCCACCAATCGTCAAAATTCTCATGTTCATTTACCTCCCAGTTTTCTTTATGACCCAATCTGTTCCTTTGGTGTAGGCTTAATTGGCTCTGCCCACCCAATTTCCCCAGTTGGTGTTACCGATACCGTGGTGTCCCAGGCACTATCCACATCAGTTGCGGACCATCCTAGACTTGATGGAGTACAGGTAAAGAAAAATGCCTCAGTCAATCCAGGGTGGAAAAATTCCATCCACATGCGTTTCCCAGATGTTTTTGCACTTTCGTATTCGGTACAAATACCATTCCACATCTCTCGGAATCCATCAGACATTCCGAACGTAATCGCAATCGCTCCACCTGGGTCTTTCAGTCCATCAATGTAACGCTTCCAAACTGTGTCGTTCAGAGACGTAACATCGTAAGTCGCTGTTTCCGGATTGAAATCAGGTATTGACTTTGGGTTTGGCAGGTCGATAAACTTTGATGGTTTTTGGCCTGCCGTCCCTTCAATCCCATATCCAACCTGGATGCCTGCCGTAGAAAGGTCTATAAAATTTTTACCCATGGTTCATATCCTCCTTAAAATTTGGAATAAAAAAAGAACCACACAGTTTCCTGCATGGCTCAAAGTTATTTAGTTGCTATATCACATCGCCCTCGCAATAGGTTCTTCTGAACCTTGCTATCCAGCGATATGCTTCTGTTGTACTGGACCGTTCTATTTCAGTCGGACCGTAATTCATTGTAAATCCCATCTTCTGCATAAGGTCAGACGCCAGAAAGATTAGCTGCTTCGCTTTGGTACTTGAAGTAGAATCATAAATGGTAATCTCAAAAGCAGCTTGTATGGCGCATTGCTTATTCTGCAAGGAAGAACTGGTTGTTGGCTCCCCCAATGTTTTCATGTACAAATACGGAAATGCCGATGGAGTGTCATTCTTAGTTGTACTGCTACCTTTCAGATATTTCTTCATCTGCTCGTTGTTTATCAGTCTGGAATAGACCAGTGAGGAAATGTCAAGCATTACGAGAACACCTCCTTTGCAATTGACGCTACCTGTTCACGGATAGCCACCGAAGCGCTATACATAGGCATCGTGGCTTTCACACCGTGAGTGTAATGCCACTTCTCATCTTCGCCCCAGTAATACCATCCATCTTCAAAAGCATGAATCTGTCCGGGGAAAGTTCCGATTCCATACCCCATTTCCCCAGCTTTCGGATTGTCTGATGGATTGTAGAATACGCCCGCACCAAACTCAACGAGCAAAAGCGTATTTACGGTGCCATAATCATTTGATTTTGTCTGTCCAGACGCAATCAGCATGGCTTTGCAGCCTGCCTTTGATGGTTCCATATCAATTCGCAAGGAGATTGTCTTACCCAGCGGAGATTCTCCGATTTTCGTCTGCGCCACGGTCAATCCAACTTCTGCCAACCGCTTACACAACAGTTCAGTCTTGCGGTGCAAGTCTTGTTTGTAGTCTTGAAGTTGGTCGATAATGCTCTGGATTCCCTTTGAGGACAGTTCTCCACGGATTATTCGTTTTCCCATACAAACACCTACTCAAGCAACGGAGACAGCGGCATAACCTTGTCATAGGTTTTCTCGAATATATCCGGCTTGCATGGGTAAAGTTCTCCGTTTACGCCTTGAATGATATAATCTCCCACACTGGCATGGTGAACACCCTCAAGGGTTTTAATAAACAGCTCTACGGGCGGCGAATCACAATCCATGCTGTCGTAATACATTACACCATCCTCAAAGGCCTTTACTGCCCATTCCGGCACATACCACTTGCCGTCTTTTCCTTTTAAATCCCCGTCGTACTGAAATGCTTCAATCTCAACGGGTTTTTTCCTATATTTAGCCATCGTTCCGTTCCTCCGTTTTCCAAGTCTCCTTTAAATGTTCCAAGACATCAATCAACTCGTCAATAGCTTTCTCGTTCTTGAATTCCAAAACACAAGGAATCTTTCGTAAATCAACTCCGTCTTCTGCTATCGGTCGATAATCCAGTAGAACTGTTGGATATTGTTCTTCCTTCCCTTCTCTTGGCTCCAGCATAGCTACGTAAATATCCTTATCAAAGGTCACTTTGCATTGGTCAAATCTATATGTCTCATGTTGAATCATTTTGCGTTCCTCCCTCTGTCACTTTCCGAATCGCATACAAAACCGAATTCAAAGACTTTGCCACCTTAACAACCTTGAAATCGGGCTTATTGGTCAACTTTCCGTCTGCGCCAAATTCCGGCTTCTTATCCACGAATAACACCGACAATTCATCAATCGGCAAATTCATGTCACAAGTGGCAATCGTTTTGTCATAAGCCAAATCAACGCCAAATGGGTCTGTATTTGCTTCCCCTCTGGCGGCTGATACGTTTGCCCGAAACTCCACAGGGTCAGCATAGCCAACAGTACAATCGCCAGTCAAAAGCGGTTCTCCGGTCACGGGGTCATAGATGATGTTACCATCAAGGTCTGTCTCATAGACCGGAATGTGTTCTGAATAGAGCTGATACCACATCTTTTGCTTATTGCGTTTCAGTCCTCTCATAGTGCCCACCGCCTTATCACTCAACCATAACCCAATCCTCTGCCAGCATATCAGCCTGTGAAGCAAGCCATCCCATCTGCACTCCAGACGTTCCGACAAAGGCAATGGCTTTATTTCCGATTGCTTCATGCTCCACATTCACAGCGTTTCCATCTGCGTCAATATAGCTGATATTAGTCGCAAGCTGAATATATTGGTTCCTTCCATTCCAGCCTTTACGGGCAACACGCTCTCCTCTCTTCATACGAGATATTGCCTCGCCGAATGTAAAAGTGGACACGTCAAGTCCCGTAATGGAATCCCAGTCAACAATTTCCCAGTCATCTGCCATCATGTGGTCGATATCAACAAAGATACACTCTGTTTCCATGAATGGAACTTTTGAACCGTCTTTGCAGTACATGACAATCGTTTCATCTTCTTTGCGCCAGAAACCTTTCCATGATGGTCTTTTAATATCTGCGCCCTGTTTCAGTGCTTCATAAGCTTCTTTAAAAATCATTCTTCTTTACCTCCACAAATTTCCTCATAATTTACTTTAATCATTCTTTTCCCTTGAGTTCGTTCATTCTGTCCTGAATATATCCCTCAAGCACTGAAAATCCTTTTGGCGTGTCAAATCTTTTCCTTTTCAGTTCGGTTTTGATGGTATTGATTTCTTCTTTTACGCCCTGTAATTCAATCAATCCACCAGTTTTCATATCATCGTTCATTTTTCCTCCATAACCTCCACAAAAGAAAAATGCGCTTGCCCACCACCATTCACAGCACACACCCTGCGCCCGGCCGGGGAGGTATCGGCCAGACACGCACCGTCTTAAAGGAGAGTTACCTTACTTTATGCATCTGCCTCGGCCACTTCGTCAGGATGTTCCTCCGCCCACTTATCGCACTCAGCTTCAAATGTAGTACCAGGGAATGTTTTCCAGCCCCGCGCTGCACAATACGGACAGTCATCCGGATGTGTCTTTCCTGTTCCTGGTCCATACTCCGCCATATGTGCCTTGTAATCTGTTTCCTCTTTCGGGTTCTCAAAATGAATTTCTCTATTCTTGTAATCGTAAATCATAGTTAAAATTCTCCTTAAACGGTTTATAAAATTTTTGCCATTGGTACAACATCAAAATAGATATCGTCCTCTTTTTCATAGGCACGGCTAATTCCATTCTCGCTGTGAGAGCTTTCACCATCAGCCCCTTGTTTCGCCCAATAATAAACAGCGGCGGCAAATATCGTGTCCCGATACCGCTCAACCGCTGTCTCTTTCTCCGTGTCCGTGTATCCAAACGGATACCGCTTCGCACAAACTTTTCGGATTGCTCTCTGGATTAAGATGAACAGAACCGACACATCTTTTTCGGCCACCTCGTCACCAAGATATGTAATTACATCATCCAGAATCTCCGCTTCCACTCATTTCACCTCACAATCAACCTGCCTTTGCGGTCACCGTTGCGCTACCGGCTTTCAGAGCCTTGTATGCTGAATCGCACTCAACTACGGTAATGGTCTTCCCAGTCTGCGCTGTAATGTCATCAGAGCCATCCCATGCAGTCCAGGTCTGGACATTCTGACCGAAGACAACAGCGGTTACGGAATCACCGACTTTGTACTTATAGGAATTTCCACTTGCCTTTGCCGGGGAAACAGTCAGCTTCGTTGCTCCACTTGCAGAACCGGCGGATGATTCCACAGTCAGAGTGCCAAGAGTGTTCTCAGCAGTGGTAACCGTAGCGATTACCATACCATATACGTCCGGAAGAACCGGGATAAACATACCAGAAGCTTTCGTCCACTTTGCAACCGGATCCTTAGTCGCCCACATGGTCACGGTTACAAACATTTTCTGCAATGCTTCCTGGAATGCAGCATACTCAGCCTCCTCCGGAGTCGGTCCCCACAAACCAGTACCAGCCCTACCAGATACATCCGCCGTATAGAAGGTAACCTTGTCCTCATCGAAGTAGCGACCATTCACTCTGGAACCATCAGCCTTGATGTAGGCATATCTTTCATCACAGGCAGCAATTTGAAGGCCGAACTCCTCCATGATGATAGACCGAAGTTCATTCATGGTAACCAGTCTACCCGCATTGATATTACCGTAGATTGCGGATTGGATGCCCTTGTTCTTTCTCATGCGCTGAATCTGGGTATCAGAGGTCAGCATTCTGGACGGAATTTTACCCTCATCCTTCAGCATTTTAACTGCCTTCATGATGTCACCAAAGATATCATATTCTGGGTTAGACCAATCACCAAAAGTGATTTTATGAGCCACAGGAACACCAAAATCAATCACCATATCCAGATTGTTTTCCTTGATTTTCATTACACCACGGCTCATTGCCTGACCTTTGGCAATCTTGGTACGGGTAACAACGCTCTCGGACAGTCTGCCCATATCGTCAAATACCCAGTTCACCAGACCGTTATCATCCGGTACACCATTGTTGATATACATCTGAAGCTGCTCGGACTGGTTGATTTTCTCCTTGATAAACAGTTTCTCAGTCAGAACCTTCTCGAAAGTTGGCCTGGTACCGATGTGCGCCTCGGAATCCAGCGCATGCACAAATGCAGGAGTCGGCAAATTCTGTCCCTGCATCAGCCGATAATACTCAGCCTTGAAGTGCTGTGTCTTCACGTCCGGGAAAATGGTATCCAGAACAGTTGGCCTTGCAACGGAGAAGTTCTGAGAAAAATTTAATCTCTCTGTAACATTAATTGTATCTAATACATTAAATGGCATCTTTACACCTCCAATTAAAATTCACATTCTGGAGCATCAAGAATTACAAATCCTTTTTTCTCCAAAGCTGTCTTGGCTTCGCTGGACAACGGCGTCTTTAATCTATTTTCATAGATTCTTCCAGCTTTGATAATGCTGGCTGGACGATTTGTATCGTCAGTCATATCAACGGTTTCAAACACGATACCGGTTGCCGTGTCATCATTCGAAGGGAACGCAGTACCGCCATAAATCAGTTTCTTGTTTCCTACGGTGGTTGCCATCGTCTGAGTAACCATCTCGGTTTTCTGAACCAGACCAACGGCAGATTCTAAAAAATTCGGCAGGCTATATCCCTGCTCAACCTTCATGTAAGCCATGTCATATCCTCCTTAAAATGTCATTGTTTGAGTCGGCACCGAAACCGGAGTCGGCTGTGGGTTATGTTCCTGCGAATATTTCTTCGCATATTCAGCGGCCGCACTCTTATCTCCGCCTTTCGGGTCCGGGTCGCCACCACCACCCGGATTCGGAGTTTTGTCAAAAGTTTCTTTCTGCCACTGGGTCTTGTTCGCTTCGTCGCGTTTGGAGATTCCATTGACAAAAGATTCTGCGCTGGTCTTTGCCGCCTCCAAATCAAGCCCGGATAATGCGCCAATCATCCCGGAAAACTCCTCGCCGGAAAGGTTTGCTTTTGCGAAAATCGCTTCGACTGCGGAAGTTGTAAGCTGCTTCTGTAAATCTGCCGTTCTCTTTTCCGCTGCCTCTCTGGCTTTCTTCTCCTTTTCCAATTCGGTAAGATTCTGTTGCTCAAGACCATCAAGTTTGGTTTGCAGCTCCTCCGCCTTTTCAGCTTCTTTTTTCCATTTCTCAGCGTCTTCCTGATATTTCTTTACTTCTCCATTGTGCTGATTTAGGTAATTGGTTACCTGCTCATCAGTAGGCTCCTCGACGCCAAGCGCAACCAGATTCTTCTTTGCCTGTTCTCTTGTCATGTTATTCCCCTTTCTAATCCACGCTTTTGATTACGCAGGTTGCTCCTGCCGGATTCTACCATTTAACGGATGGCTCCATATTTTGAATATAAAAAGAAGAAGTCTACTCGACTTCCCCTCTTTTAACTGAGTTATTCTGTTTTTCAAGAAGCGCTATCGCTCTCTCTTTTTCTGCCTCAGCATCAAGCTGAAGCTGTGTCTTGAAAATAGTATCCATGTACGGCTTACTTTGCGTCCAAACCTTTTCCGGGTCACCAAACAGCCCGCATACAGTAATTGCAATCAGCGGATGAATCTTATTTTTCAGCAAGTAATCCAACGATTGGGCCTTAACCAACATATTGTCAGTGGAATTTCTAGTGGTTTTCACATCAAAATCTCTGACAGTCAGTGGCACATCATTGGTTGTTTGCTTAATTACATTCAGAACGATTTGAGCATGTTTCTTTTCCGCTTCGATTGTGAACGGCTCGTCCAGCTTCGCTCTCTGCTCTGCAAAATCCCAACCATTTCTCAGATAAACCGCCTGTCCGGTATCACCGCCGGTATTCTGCTGCCGGTCTGGCATTCCTTCAACGACAAGTACCTGCCGATATACATCATCCTTGGCTACTTGCGTCTGCTGCTGATTCAATTCAGCCGTCATGAGTTTTACATCTGATTGCATTCCCTGACCGGAATCTTTAACCTCCACAGCACCAAGGTCACACATCTGTAAAAACTTCTTCTCATCAATCTCACAGTTCTTAAAAAGCATAAATGCCTGAATAAACTGCTCAATGCCATTCATCCTATCAGACTGCATTTTGTTAATCTGGTCGAGAAGCGTAATCACAATTTCAATGTCGGAGAGCCTGTCCGGATTATTCGGATACTCCACAATCGGAATACCGCCAAAACCATTTATTCCAGAATCAATTACTCTACCGCCTTTGATGATGAAATATAAATCATCCGAATAGCACTGATAATACTGTTCGTCCTTTTCATCCTTCAATACCTGAATGGAAAGCATATCTGAATCATCTTTGGCCGAATACACAACAATCGTATTCAGCGGATTCGGAATATGGATTCGGAACGGAACAATATCTGTTGACTTTCCTTTAAGCGTTACCTTGTAGGCAGTTCCAACGGCACTCTGAAAAATTCCAAGCTTGATATCTCTGGCCTGTCGATGAGCGTCCTTCATGTAATCATTTAGTTTATCCACGGCATCATTGATTTTTTTATCTGTTTTTCGGCTGACATACTGTATCGGCTCCCCATATGTCTGACTGGTACTGAATCGAACAATCTCAAGAGCATGATTTTCACAAGTCCTATTATTGATGTCAGGCCGCACTTTCTTTTCACGGTAATGAATCGGCTGGTCACCCTTGTAGTAATCGTAAAGATACCGTATCGCCGGTCGATTGTAATTCAGAACTGAAATGGCCTTACCAACGACACCAACAACATTTTCTTTGGTAATTCTATCGACATTCGTATATGCAATTTTTCTACCAAAATGTCCCTGGCATAAATCAATAAAACTATTACTGTTCATCAGCTTTTACCCTATTATGTCAAAAAAGTAAGGCCGTTGGAGGATTTTCTATATCCTTCAACGGCTTGCATTTATTTCAATATTAATAGTTATATCAAACATCCTTAATTTGATTTGGATGTCTCGCATACTTTTTACTAATACCATTTTAACATATCCAGGGTGGCATTTGTGGCAAAGATGAATAAAGTAGCAATTTAGCTGATAAGCTGCTTATAAAAAATAATGGTCTATGGTCAG
>OBWW01000629.1_pt1 | contig 24443 bp, 20 predicted proteins | sample 1538091 | NCBI WGS metagenome assembly OBWW01 (sample SAMEA2580125, study PRJEB22360) | human gut metagenome | biome: human gut; feature: human-associated habitat; material: faeces | place: Denmark | collected 2008/2010 | reverse complement strand
TTGTGTCTGGCTGGTGGCCAGAAGCGTGCTGTCAGCCTGGCCCAGTCTGGACGGGGCCGGGGATCTGGGCCGCTGGGGCTGGATGGCGGTGTGGACTGCCGTTGGCAGCATCCTGCTTTACTTTGCCGCCCTCATGTCCACCCATATCGCGGCCTTCCGCACCGCCCGGAACATCCGGCGCGCCGCCATGACCCATGTACTAAAGCTCCCCTTGGGCTTTTTCACCGGGAACCAGTCGGGGCGGCTGCGCAAGCTCATCGACGACAACGCCGGGCTCACCGAGGACCTGCTGGCCCACAAGCCCCCCGACCTGGCCGCTACGGCGGTGACGCCCATCGCCGCCATCGTGGTGCTGTTCCTTTTTGACTGGCGAATGGGCCTTTTGTGCCTGCTCACCATGGTGCTGGCCCTGCTGTCCATGTGCATGATGATGGGCGGCAAAAACGCCGGCTTCTTCCACCGCTATCAGCAGGAGATCGAGCGCATGAGCGGCGAGGCAGTGGAGTATGTCCGGGGCATCCCGGTGGTGAAGATGTTCCAGCAGACGGTCTACTCCTTCAATGCCTTCTACGCCGCCATCCAGGATTACAGCGACTTGGCCAGTCAGTACGCCATGAGCTGCCGGACGGGCCAGACCTGTTTCCTTACCTTCATTAACGGGGCCTTCGCCCTGCTGATCCCGGCGGTGCTGCTCATCGCCTCCGGCGGGGATGTGCGGGCCGCGCTGGTGAACCTGATCTTCTACGCCCTGTTCGCCCCTGCCTGCGGCCAGATGATCAACCGCATCATGTATATGAGCGAGGCGGTGATGGAGGCCGACGAGGCCATTGGCCGCCTGGACGAGATCCTGAGCCAGCAGCCCATGGAGGAACCGAAGGTCCAAAAGAGTTTTGCCAGCGACGCCGTGGCCTTTGACCATGTGACCTTCACCTACCCCGGCGCGGACCGGCCCGCGCTGAAGGATGTGAGTTTCTCCGTCCAGCCCGGTGAAGCGGTAGCCCTGGTGGGACCCTCCGGTGGGGGCAAGACCACCGCCGCCAGCCTGATTCCCCGGTTCTGGGATGTGGACAGCGGCAGCGTCACCGTGGGCGGCGCGGACGTGCGGGAGCTGGACAGCACCGCTCTCATGGGGCAGGTGGCCTTTGTGTTCCAGGATACCCGGCTGTTCAAGGAGAGCTTGCTGGAGAATATCCGGGCCGCCCGGCCAGACGCCTCCCGGGATGAGGTGCTGGCCGCCGCCCACGCTGCCCAGTGCGATGACATCCTGGAAAAACTGCCCCAGGGACTGGACACGGTGGTGGGTGCCAGGGGCGTCTATCTCTCTGGCGGGGAGCAGCAGCGCATCGCCCTGGCCCGGGCCATTTTGAAGGACGCTCCCATTGTGGTGCTGGACGAGGCCACCGCCTTTGCCGACCCGGAGAACGAGCATCAGATCCAAAAGGCCTTTGAGACCCTGATCCGGAATAAGACGGTGCTGATGATCGCCCACCGGCTGTCCACAGTGCAGAACGCGGACAACATCATCGTCCTCAGCGAGGGAAAGATCGCGGAGCAGGGCAGCCACAGCGCCCTGCTGGAGAAAAGCGGTGTCTACGCCGCCATGTGGGCGGACTATCAGCGCAGCGCCCAATGGAAGGTTAAGGTTGGAAAGGAGGCAGCAGTATGACAAAGAAATTACAGCACATCTTCGCTCTCAGTGAGAAGGGGGCCAGAGACCTGGTGAAGGCCGTGATTTGGTGCTTTGTGTGCAATCTGGCCCTCATGTTCCCCGTGGGGGCGGTCCTGTTCACGGTCCAGCATCTTCTGGGCTGCCTGGAGAGCAGCGGCAGTCCCATGGACGGGTTCTGGCTCTATGTGGGCTTTGCCCTGGCGGTGCTCCTCCTGCTGTTCGTCCTCCACTGGTTCCAGTACGCCTCCCTTTACATCGCCACCTACCAGGAGAGCGCCAACCGCCGGGTGAGCCTGGCGGAGACGCTGCGGAGACTCCCCCTGTCCTTCTTCGGCAACCGGGATCTCAGCGACCTGACCTCCACCATGATCGCCGACTGCTCCAGCCTGGATCAGATGTTCTCCCACTATGTGCCGCAACTGTTCGCCTCTATCGGCTCCACGCTGGTAATCGGGGCGTGCATGTTCGTGTGCGATTGGCGCATGGCCTTGGCGGTGCTGTGGGTGGTGCCCGTGGCGGTGGCGCTGACAGCGGGAAGTAAGAAGATCCAGGACGCCTTTGGGACGAAAAATATCCTGAACAAACGGGCAGTGGCCGATTGCATCCAGGAGGGGTTGGAGACCATCCGGGACATCAAGGCCTGCCACCGGCAGGAGCGGTATCTCGACGGCCTGGAGGCAAAACTGTCCGCCATGGAGGGCAGCTCCATCCGCTCCGAGCTGGCCACCGGCGTGTTTGTGTGCTCCGCTCAGGCTTTCCTGCGGCTGGGGCTTGCCACCACGGTGCTCACCGGCGGGGCGTTGCTGCTGGTCGGGGAGCTCTCCTTCCTCTATTTCCTGGGCTTCCTCTTTGCCGCTGCCCGGCTGTACGATCCTCTGGGGGTGGTGCTCCAGAACATCGCCGCCACCTTCAACACCAAGCTGCAGATTGAACGGATGCGCTCCATTCTGGAGCAGCCGGTGCAGACGGGGACAGAGGACTTCTGCCCATCCAGTTACGACATCACCTTCGACCACGTCTCCTTTGCCTACCGGGAGGGCGCGGGGGTGCTGGAGGATGTGAGCTTCACCGCCCGCCAGGGGGAGGTCACCGCTCTCATCGGCCCCTCCGGCGGCGGGAAGTCCACCGCCTGCAAGCTGGCCGCCCGGTTCTGGGATGTCACCGGCGGGAAGGTGTCCCTGGGCGGAACGGACGTGTCCACGGTGGACCCGGAGGCCCTCCTGCGCTCCTACTCCATGGTGTTCCAGGACGTGGTGCTGTTCCGGGACACGGTGATGGAGAACATCCGCCTGGGCCGCCGGAGCGCCACCGATGAGGAGGTGCTGGAAGCCGCCAAGGCCGCCCAGTGCGACGAGTTCATCCGCAAGCTGCCCCAGGGCTACCAGACGGTGATTGGGGAGAACGGTTCCACCCTCTCCGGCGGGGAGCGGCAGCGGATCTCCATCGCCCGGGCCCTGTTGAAGGACGCGCCGGTGGTGCTGCTGGATGAGGCCACCGCCAGCCTGGACGTGGAGAACGAAAGCGCCGTCCAGACCGCCCTCGCCCGTCTTCTTCAGGGCAAGACGGTGCTGGTCATCGCCCACCGGATGCGCACCGTGGCCGGTGCGGATCATATCGTGGTGCTGAAGGACGGCTGTGTGGCACAGCAGGGCACCCCGGCGGAGCTTATGGCGACGGGAGGCCTGTTCCGGCACATGGTGGAACTCCAGAGTGAAAGTGCCCAGTGGCAGTTGAGATAACTGTGTTTTGGTAGTTCTAAAGTAATCAAGAACTATATTATGCAGTATTGCTTTACCATAAAAGAACTGGGCAGTGCGGAAATAGATCCGCACTGCCCAGTTCTCATTTACTTTTGTATGGACGTCTACCAAAACGGCGATTCTGCATGCCAAGTAGCCGCAACGATCTGTGCTACAGTGTTTGTATGATATTTAATGCTTCTTCTGTGGACAGCTTCCCGGCCAGATAATCATCTCTGGCCTTGGCCGCCCGGTCCAGCCATTGGTAGTACTCCCCGTAGCTTAAATCCTTTTCAGACGGTTCCTTGTTGATAAACTCCGCCCGCTCATAGCGTTTATACATCCGCTGCTTGGCCCGGTCAAACTCCTCCACCACTCTGATCTGGGCGGCTTTCTGTCGGTGCTTGAACACCGGTCCCCACTCCTTGCAGGTCTTACTGTCCTTCAGGATTCGGTCACAGTAGAGCGTTTTCTTCTTCGTTTTCGGGATAAAATACCGCCCACAGCAATGACACCGCGCAACGGAAGGATGGTTCGTCACAAACTGCAGAAGCAGAAAATGATAATAGTCCACAGCGGAGCGGAAGTGGTATTGGGTCGTCAAGGTACTTCCATCCCAGCGCAGGACTGAACGCACAGGGACCTCCCACAGCGTGTCATACTTCTCAGAAACGATTGGTTCCCCGGCTTGCACATCATGTAATACTTCATTGACTACAAATTGGAACTGCATGACCTCAGCTAAAATGGTAAGGATATTCCGGCTGGCCAGGAAAGGATACATGGCAGTCCCGTCATCCGCTGGAACTTCATCTTCCAGCTGTGTGCGGAGCAAGGTCCCATGCAGAGGGAATTCCTCCCCCAGAGTAGATACCAGGTCCTCCACGGTGTCAAGCATGGCCTGAAACTCGGTCATGTCGGCCAGACCGCCGTGGTCATCATGCTTCAGGATCGCCTTGGCCTGGAAGCGGATCAAATCCACCACCACCGCATACGGACCAAAACTTAATTCAGAAAACAGGATTACCTCATCGGAGATCGTTGTACCTTCCAGAGAGACTTCGCCGGATACCCCGGCGAGGTCTCTCTTTATTTCTCCCTTCTGCAGCAGTTCGACATACGCGCCATGTTCCGCACTCATTGACTGCCCTCCTCTGTCTCAAAGTGAACTTGTCTTAAAACGGTAAGGATCACTTGTAGATTTCGCAGTGCCCCTTTCTTCTGTATTCTAACAGAAACGGGGAACAAAACCAACCGACCACAACAGATAGGAGGCATTGATAACATGAAACTCAACACGATCGATGGGGCTTTTCTGATGAGCCAGCCTCTGCGTCCGCCCAACTTCGTGGTGGACACGCTGATCGCTCAGGGGCTGCATATCCTGGCGGGCTCGCCCAAGGTGGGCAAGTCCTGGCTGGCCCTGTGGCTGGCGGTGACCGTGGCCAAGGGTGAACTCGTCTGGGGGATGGGCGTGAAGCGGGGCACTACGCTCTACCTCTGCCTGGAGGACTCCGTCCTTCGCATCCAGAACCGGCTCTTTGAGATCACCGAGGACGCGCCAAGCAGCGTCCACTTCTGTACGGAGTGCGCGCCCATTGGTCAGGGGCTGGAGGAGCAGGTGGAAATATTCCTCGCCGCCCATCCAGATACGGTGCTGGTCATCATCGACACGCTGCAGATGGTCCGTCCGGTCCACGACGCCACCTACGCCAACGACTATCGGGACCTGTCTGTGCTGAAACGGCTGGCGGACAAGCACGGCATCGCCATCCTGCTCATCCACCATCTGCGCAAGGAGAAGGCAGACGATGTGTTCCACCGGATCTCCGGCACCACCGCCATCAGCGGCGCGGTGGATTCCAGCTTCATCTTGGTGGAAGAAAAACGTGGCAGCGGCAGGGCGAAGCTCTCCTGCGTGGGCCGGGACATCGAGTACCGGGAGCTTGAGCTCCAGCGCGGCAGCGAAAATGTGTGGGAGCTGGTGTCGGACAGCGGGACGCAGGCTGGGCAGCCGGGGGAGCAGATCGTCACGCTCCTCTCTGCCTTCCTGACGGACCGGAACAACTTTATCGGCACTCCCACGGAGCTCTCCGAGCAGATCGACCCTGACCGGAGCCGGAGCATCACGCCCAAGAAGGTGGCTCGGATAATCCTGCAAAGCGTTGACGCTCTAAACAAGGCCGGGATCACTGCCGTGGTGCGCCGCAGCAACGGAAAGCGGCTCATTGAGCTACACAGTGCCGATCGTGTCGATTTGGAGGGTGCCGGAAAAATCGTCCCTATCGCCCCTGCTGCCGTTGACCAACCGTCTGGAGAGGGCGCGACGGGGGCTGTGGAGACGGATTCCTCCCTTTTGGGAGGGCAAGCATCGCGTCCGGCTATACGCCGGCCACCGTTCCGGGGCGCTGCCCCGAACCCGGCCCCTGCGGGGGAAAAGGAGGAGCCATGCAGAGAGTAAAAAAGAGCGAGATCATCACCCTGCGGGTGACGCCCCGTATCAAGAGAATCATTCAGGAGCAGGCAAAAGCCGCTGGCCTGACGGTCACCGATTACCTGTGCTACAGCGGATTGGGAAAAGAAATCGTGCGGGTGGACGGGCTGGAGCAGGTGCTCACTGAACTGAAGGCTCAGGGACGAAACCTGAACCAGCTCACCACTCTGGCCAACATGGGAAAGGTCACCGTGGTGTACGGTGACAGGTTTGCGGAGAGTTACCAGCAGATCAGCGAGCAGCTCCGTCAGCTCCTGCGGGAGGTGACCTAAGATGGCAACCTTTACTGCCGTCAAGAACCGGGGCGGAGGCCGGGGCGCGCTGGGCGGAGTGCTGCGCTACACCCAGCAGGACGAAAAAACGCTGTGGGAAGGACAGCGGCTGGTGTCCGGATGGAACTGCATCGCTCAGTCTGTCCTCTCCGAGATGCAGCTCACCAAGGAGCGGTTTCGAAAAACGGACGGGCGGCAGTACTACCACTTCGTCCAGTCCTTCGCAGAGACGGATGACCTGACGCCCCAGAAGGCCCACGCCATCGCTCTGGAACTGGCCCAACGGGAGTTCCCCAATTTCGAGGTGCTGGTCGCTACTCACATCGAAACAGACCATCTGCACAGTCACCTCATCGTGAACAGCGTCAGCTTCCGGGACGGAAAAAAGCTCCACCAGAGCGCCGCTGATCTGCAAGCTCATCGGACCGTCAACGATGAGATCTGCGCTGCCCACGGTCTGGCGATCCTGCCTCCGCCGGAAAAGCAGGTCAAGCAGAAGCGGATGAGCAGTCGGGAATATCGCTCCGCCGCCAAGGGTGAGAGCTGGAAGTTCCGGCTGATGAACACCATCGACCAGTGTATGCGGTACGCCTCCACCAAAGAGGAGTTTCGCTCCCTGATGGAGAGCGAGGGGTATCAGGTGCGCTGGACGGATGGCAGGAAGAACATCACCTACACCACACCGGGCGGCATGAAGTGCCGGGACGACCGGCTCCACGATATAAAGTACACCAAGGAGGTCATGGAAGATGAATTCCGAATCCGGGCAGAGATTGTCCGTGGAAGAACTGAAACGGCTGAACCTGCCGCCGCAGTCAGCCCCTATGCTCCCAGCGCATCCGCCCCAGCAGGAGTGGAGCAAACAGCTGGCACGGCTGGAGCGCTTGGAAGCCAGCGCCGGCGCACAGGAGGCCATGCTTCGGGCATTGAGCCGACAGGTGGGGCAGCTACCCACTCAGGAGCAGTTGGAGACACTGTCGCGGGAGGTGGGCCAGCTGCGGGCGACAGTGCGACAGGCTGGGAAAAGGAAAGAGCTCTCTATCTCGCCGCCCAGTTTGGATACGGCGCTGTCTGTGCTGGCCTGGCTGATCTTGCTCCTGCTGGGGACTATGGTGGGCATGGTGGTCTTGCGGACCATCTGGTCCTGCTTGGCCTCAGTCTGGAACGCGGTCAAGGTGCTGATCCCGTGATAGACAGTACCACTATGCACCGCCGCTCCGACCGCAAGACTTTGCGCAGAGAGCAGGAGAAGAAGATCGCCCTCGGCCATAAGGAAGACGATCATGAGGAAGAACAGACTTGGCAGCAGACCATGTAAAGGAGAACGAATACATGAGTTACCAGCAGGCGATGTATGACCGGGATCATCCCAGGTACTCGGAACCAACAGAGTACATTACGATGGAGGTGGACGGCCTTGTCGTTGCACTCCGTTTCAAAAACACCAGTACGCAGTCTGACACGGTGTCCAAGATCGAACAGACGCTGTTGATGACACAGAACTTTGAAAATCTCAACGAATCTGCTTGATTCAGTAGACTTTTTCACCTCGGTGTGGGATACTGTGTGTGCATATGTACCTTGACAATAGAATCGAAGCAAACCATATGCACCGCAGTCCTACATCAGAAAGGACAAGGTGTGATCATGGAAAAACAGAACCGAGTATACTGCCTCTACCGTGTTTCGACCAAGGGACAGGTAGACAAAGATGATATCCCCATGCAGAAGCAGCGCTGCCGTGAGTTTGCAGAGAGCCAGGGGTGGACGATCCTCAAAGAATTTGCGGAAAAGGGTGTCTCGGGCTTCAAGGTAGCTGCTGCTGACCGCGATGCCATTCAGGAGATCCGCAAGGATGCCGAGGAGCGGAAGTTTGACATCCTGCTGGTGTTCATGTTCGACCGCCTGGGGCGGCGGGATGATGAAACACCTTTCGTGGTGGAGTGGTTCATCCGCAACGGCATTGAAGTGTGGAGCGCAATGGAAGGGCAGCAGAAGATGGATGACCACATCGACAAGCTGTTGAACTACATCCGCTATTGGCAGGCATCCGGAGAGAGTCTCAAGACCTCGGTGAGAACGAAGACCTGCCTGTCGCAGATCGTGCAGGAAGGACGCTTCCGGGGTGGCACTGTTCCCTATGGATACCGCTTGGAAAAGCAGGGGCGCTTCAATAAAAAGAACCACGAAGTCAATGAGATCCTAATCGACTCGGACGAAGCAGCGGTGGTGCGCATCATCTTTGAAAAATATGTCTATGAGGGATTCGGCGCGCAACGGTTGTCCCGGTGGCTGTACAGCAATGGTTACCTCAACCGAAAAGGGACAAACTTCGCAAATACCACCATCATCAAGATGCTGAAGAACATTATGTATGTAGGAATCTTGCGCAGCGGGGAAACGCGCTCGGAGATCTTTCCGGAACTTCAGATCGTTCCGCTGGAGCTATATGAGCATGCACAGAAGATCATGGAGGACAGGACGATGCGCCACAATGAGGTTCCCTTCAACTCCAAGGAGAAATCCCTGCTCTCCGGGATGGTCTATTGTGCTCACAGCGGTTCTAAGTTGGTGCTGACCACCAGCAGCGGCAGACGCGCCAAAGGTGAGCCTAAGCGGGAGACTCGTATCCGCTATGCCTGCCACTACAAGATCCGCCATCCTCAGGACTGTGACGGTCAGACCGGATATTCAGGTGAGAAACTGGACGGAATTATTGATAAGATCGTCATTCAACTCTTTGAGCGGATGAGAACCGCTCCCAAAAGTCAGCTGATTCAAAGGCAGCGGGAGAAGGAAATTCAGCTGGCCAACAGCTCTGTGGCGAATTTAGAAAAGCTCTATACTGCCACGGAACGGGAACTGGAGAGCTACAAAAAGGAGATCATCAAGACCATCAACGGCACCGGCAGCTTTGGCGCGGATATCCTTGGGGAAATGATTGAGGAAACCCGGAACAGACTGACTGCTCTGACACAGGAATTGGAACAGGCCAAGGAGAAAGCGGCTGATTTGAAAAACTCTGCTGTTGCGGTCCAAAAGGAATACGACAAGATCATGTCCTGGGCGGATCTGTATGCCGGAAGTAGCATTGAGGGGAAAAAGATGATCCTGCGGCAGTTGATCGACAGGGTGAACATCGGACGGGATTTTGAGATTGAAGTGGAATTCAAGATCAGCGTCACACAATTCTTCGACTTCCTGCATCCGGAGGGAGACAAGAGTGTGTACTATCGCGCATCCTGAAAGTATGAAAAAACTCGGCAAATCTCAAAACGAGATCTCCCGAGTGTGTATTGTGTGGACAAAAAAGATGCAGTTGCAAAGCATTTACCCCAAAATTCCATATCTTCATTATTGACCAAATCTTATAAATTTATTCAAAGCATTAGGAACAGTACACAGTTCATCACCTCCACTTTCAAAGGCGCAAGGATGTAACTCAATTCTGAACTTGAACTTCTGTTCTACAATGGTTAGGGGCACAATATGCCTTCCATCGTTTCTGGCAGTTACTTTATGAGCATGCAATGGTACAGTCATTTTCTATCTCTGTAACCCCCATAACAATGCAGTCGCCAAATCATTTTTCGCATCGTTCAAAACGGAATAACTTTATCGAAGGGATATGCCTCTGAAACAGGATTCAAGAGAGATTGACTCTTCCATCAAATCCTATATACAGGGCAACCTCATCGCATATTGAAAAACCGGATACCATATCAAATGGCGAAAGTGTATTAAAGGTGAGCCATGTATTCATGCTACATAGGGGTTCGGATTCCGAAAATTTCAGTTTTGAAAGCTGATTTCAAACTTTTTGTGCCTTTATATTTCATTTCCATCGTAAATATGAAAATGGCCGAAAACCTTGCTATGATAAATCTTTCAGTCATAAAACGCCCCACCTAATCCGTCAGTTTCATGGGAACTGTTCGGATTAGGTGGGGGTGTTCATAATCGCAGCCATTGGGTTACAAAATCAATATGCTCCTCCAATCCGCGGTAAAGTGCGGACTGCCATGAATTTAAGAACAACTGTTCCCTGCTAACCGCCTCGTCATGAAAGGATGCCGCAAGGAAATCTTCACCACATCTATCGAGAAAGACATGCCATATACCCGATCGGCCTGTAATTTCTTCGGCGGCATGCACTGCGTAGGATGTGTATAGATTATATAAAACCATATGATTCTCAACCCGCCTGAACAGCAAGTCGTTCCACGCTACAGGTTTCCGCACAAAATAGGTAGGAACTAACTCTTTGCCCGCAACTTCAAATCTCACGGACAGCCAGATATCCTGTTCAACATCGTCAAAATACGGATGTAACGGTTCCTCCTCTGAGTTCTGAGGAGAAAATGTCCTTTTCTTTCCCAAATTACAGTCCCGACAGGCCGGGATCATATTTTTAGGTGTGATTGCCAGTGCAGGATATTTGGATTTCGGCAAATAGTGATCCAACGTGCTCACAGTGCCAATCCCACAGAATGGACATTTTCCATTCGTGGGGAGCGACATATATTTATCGTAATATGGCCGGCCAGTCCCCTTTACAAACTTGGATTCATAAATGTCCAACATCTCAGCCTTGCTAACCACCCCGCCTACATTGTCCGCCGTTGGAATAGTATGGGTCTTTGATGTTAATACACAGTCTTCAAAGCGCGATGCCTCATCAGAGAGAACAGGAACTATCGATCTGAGCCGGTTTTTTAACGCGGCATCCCGATAGCTTTCAATACACGTCGAAAATACATCTTGAACCGAATCGCCGGGAGCGTTCAGTTTTCTCATTCGGTACCTCCATACTCTCTATTTGCAAGCAGGATGCGCAAAATCGATCTCGCTTCCATACCGACCCGAAAATCGAATTTATTTAATATTTCCTCGTATATTAAGCCCGCTTCAACCATCTGAAGTAACATACCATGAAAGCCAGAATGGGTCACTTCAAGCCCAAAGACATCGTTTATGAGGACTCCAACATTCTCACCGAATGTTTCTCGCTCTGGTCGTACCGCACGCAGTATTGTGTTGTTTCTGTAAAGCTGCCAGATGCAGTTTTTAGGTACTTCCTGCAAAATAACAGGCGAGTGCGTAGAAATAATAGCCAGTCCGTTTTTTTGAATCAGCAACGCAGATAACGCCCGAACAAATGCAGAGAGCAACGGTGGGTGCAGATGATTTTCCGGCTCATCCATGAGCACAAGAGTGCGTTCCATCGTAATCGCTACCAGACAGGTCAAGGTCAGCAAAATCACCTTATGGCCAGAGCTTAGACGGCTAAATAGCTCTTGCGCAGAGACAACCAGTTCACCTTCCTCTGTTCCTTGTGGAGTCAGCAGCGCGGAGGCACCATTGTTCGCAAAAATGGGGTCTGAGTTCAGTAGCGTCATAGTAGCAATCCATAATGTGCGCTTTTCTTTATATTTATTACATGACCGCAGCGCCGCAATAAACTGCTCCTCCAGCCGCTGCATCCGTATCTCCTGCCCGCTGCCTAAACCAATGTATGTGTATTTTCCACTATATTCATCCTCTTCTATGTCATCCGGCATTGGGTAGGTATCAAACGGGCTAAAAGCTACACATACAAAATTTGAAAATTTTGTGCGATGCTCAAAGCTGAATTTTCCATATTGCCCATCCTGGTTGCCTGTTGAAAGGCAACGTATCATTGACGTAAGCATATGGGTCTTTCCGACGCCGTTTCTCCCAATCAATACATGGATGTTAGTCGGTGGGTTGGAATCCGGGACTACATGAAACTCCAGTTGGTAATCGGTTCCGACCTGACCTGGGAGCTTGTAGGATATATCAAAAGGGGTCAATTTCGCGCCCCCGTTAGCGATTCGATGAAATTGTTCCCTGATGATTCTGGAGCCAAGATCGCGCATAAGAGATTCACGCGTGACATTTTCCTGTTTCACTGCCTCAAAAATTGTCAGATTATACGCAATATCTCTTAACGCAGTTAAAATATCCTCTCGTAGTTCTCCGTGTTCCAGTTTTTTGACATTTTCATAATAATCTTCACTTTGCCCCAGTGTAAAAAACGAATCGGTTAACGTTTCAAAAGTTTTCGGCAAATCAGGGGTCCTCTGCTCCATTCCTATCTGACCGATCTTAATGCTCCCCAACTCCACTGTATTCCCTTTTTCATCAGAATAGGAAAGATAAAACATCGTCTCATATTTAAACCAGTCATTCCAACCGTCTTTGTGGAGGTATATCACATTTTTTGTAAAAACACGTTCGATTTGTCCTCGTTGAACTACTTCAAATCTCATATTCAACACCACTCCACTAAACTATCTGTCAAACTCTGGCACATACTGAGATTTCCAAATTTAGTTGTTTAAAATCGTTTTGTAATGATTTCTTTCACATTGGTAGATGGAGCAGCTGCTCCCTCCATAATTAACAAATAAGTAATGTATCAGCTTTTAGTATTTGAGACGTTCCTTTTATGTGATACTCTAATATCTTGTTCACTTGATAGTAGCGCGAAAATTATCTCAGCGTCTTCCAGTATAATGCGAATGGAAATACGCCGTTCTAATTCAGAGATATTACCCATATTTCACGCCTCAGTAATCCTGCGGATATGCATACCGGGCAATCGAATACTCACCGCTTAAGAAAAGTGCATTGTGGAAAAGAAGCAAATCGTACCCATACTCATAAGCAGGTGGAAGGAGTAAACTGGTTTGATACGAAACATACCATTCTCCATCCACTCATTCACTTTAATCAATTTCTGTTTTACATATGTTTCCTAACGATTGCCAACCGAACCTTCGGATCTATCCATAGCTGGAAGCCTGCAGCAATTTCAGGGTAAGCACTCACGCCTCCACCTTTACCTTGCTTTACCTGTATCCCAACAGCGTGAGTCTTTCGAATCCACAGAGATGGTGTAATGGTCAGTGATGTCGTATGTCCCTGATGAATCAGTTCCTCACAGGCCCTATCATCAAAACCTTCATTCATGTCATTTTCCCATTGGCGGAGAAACTCTAATGTGTTGCGGCTGCGCATCCAGCTTTGGATTACATATCCCGGCGACTCATCGGAATACTGCCTTGCCAATTCTGTCAGCGAGACCATGCCATCATAGGCCAGCATCCTCATATACAGGCTGATGGTCTCATGATAGTCCCTGATTTTTTGTGTGGTCCGCAGCTTTTCCTCATTCAATGTATCATAGAATCTCTCTTTTGCGGCGTCGGCCGCTTCTATATCGACCAATCCTTTTGTCAGAAGGGCATCAATGGCAGACTCATATTGAAATGCCAAGCGTATGTATCGCTCATGTAGTTCATTCTCGTTCATGGCCCATTCTCCTTTTTATTTAGTATAACAAGAGAAATGGGTTCTGTATAGTCTCATTTTGTATCAAAAACTGGAGACTGATACCTGACTGCCTTTCGTGGATACCCGGCTTTATCATAGTCTACATTGCAACGTCGAGCTTTCTCAAACTGAGTATCCATGTATATCTTAATACCAACCAGGGGGATATATTTTTTGTTCGCCAGAAGTTTATCCACGGCCGCCCTCGTCCATTTTACTTTTCCAGTTGGAGAAACCACCCCTTTTTTGAAAAGCAGATCAACAATCTTGCCTAAGCTGGCTCCGGCAAGGTAATCATCAAAAATGCTACGGACAACATCCGCCTTTTCTTCATGAATAACGATTTCCTTGCCAATCAAAACATAGCCATATGGAAGTTTCATAGTTGCCTCACTTTTTAAAACATAAATAAAAGCAGGTTTAAGGAAGATACCTTTTCCTTAAACCTGCTTGTTGACACATGTGATATGTAATTATAACTAATTTGTATCTCGCCATTTTGTGCTATATAGCCAAGTAAAAACAAAACCTGCGTATAACTATCGTTAAACGCAGGCTTTGTCTACAATGGAATGTGTAGACAAAAAAGATGCAGTCTGCACCAACTCCAAACTAGGGCCTAGCGTAGCGGGGCCGGTGTGGAAGTGAGGCGTAGTCACCTTTTCCCCAAAAAATAATATGATATGAAAAGCTAGCGCAAGGGGCGATCTAATATAGTGAGTCAATACTTTTTATACCCCATTTAAATCTCAATCGAAAGGTCATTCAACAATGCAACAAAGGATTCTACAAAAGCACCATCAAGGATCTTGCTTGGAGTATGAGATTGATAATTTATATGATTCACATCTGGAAGGTCGTCATATTTTCCTATCTCTTCATGCTTTAATGTTGTTGTCAGTATTACTTGCTTATCAATTGATTTTGAGATTTCAAGCACCGTATTTTCTTTTCCAGTCGATAAGTCTTCTGCTCGGAAGGAGTCAATTACTATTGGGAAACTGTGCCGCAACACAAATTGTAAGGCAAACAATTTCACCACATGAAAAATAGTCGCCTCGCTTCCAGAATACACCTCATTTCGCTGAGTAAATAAGCTTGAATATATTATATTACCATCCGGATCAATCTGATGGTAAAGTTCATTCATTTTTCCTATAATTGCTGATAACAAAGCTACTCTTTGCTCTTGCGTTTCAATCGATGCATTTTCACTGGCTAACAGTTGACTCTTTAATGTAGCGACTTCCATGTCTATCTCTTTAATTCTGGCTTCTGCATCTGAAGCCGAAAAAATATCTTTCTTGTAAGCGACAATAGATTCAAGAGAGACGCTTTCATCATCCATTAAAGATTGCAAACGTTCTTGCTCTATAATTATTTCTGCAGAAAGCCGTTCAATTTCTTCGCTATAAGCAGAAATTTTTTCTGAAATAGAATGAATGATTTCATTTCGCATTTCAACTGTAGACACATCAAACGAGTAGGATGTTTGAACTGACTCTCCAGTACTAAACGAGATATTTGTAGAGTTGCAATCCATGCATCGTAATTCTCCACACGATATTGTGCGATTTAAAGAGCGAAGTTCGTTAATCGTATGCTCCCATTTACTCTTACGAGTAGATACACTATTACGAGCCTTCCGTAATTCCGCAATTTTATTTTGGACTCTTTCAAGACTCTCTATTTTTTTACCAAATGCGAGGCGGTCACTCTCCGCGCTAAGATATGAAACAGGTGTTTTTTTCGATTTAAGTATTTTATGTTGTTGTAGCAATAGCTTTTTCTCGTCAGAAAGAGTTATTATATGACTCTTTATCTCATCAATCCTCTCTTGTGGAAGTTGCTCTCCAATTAAACCAGCATATGCGTAAAGCATATCGATAAAATCCTGTTTATTATAGAAGCCGTGATTGGCGATATTGGACGTGTCCTTCTTATCTTGTCCAATAAAGAAAAGCTGGACATATAGTACTGGATCTACAATCCTTAAAAGTTGATTTTTTGCTATTGACGGAAGTGGAAATATATTCCTGTTCCAATATCTTTTAAGTTCAGAAACATTATCAAAAATAAGTACAGTAGATTCACGCTTTAATACAAATCCATCGCCAGATCGGCAAAGTTTGAATATAATCCCAGCTTCTTCAAATTCGATATAGTAATAATACTTCTGAAATTCAAATGATGTAGGGAATGTTGGTTCATTTCCTAAAGCATACATCATTGATTGGATTACAATCGTCTTTCCCTTATTATTATCGTCGCTCGAAATGATGTTCACACCATTTGTGAAATTTCCTTCAATAAATGCTTCAGCAGCATTTCCTACAGCTACTTTCCGTATCTTCATTGTTGAACACCATCCTTGACTACAGAGATAAAGTACTTAAGTGATAGGGCGTCAAAGTCAGGACACCGAGCAATACAATTAGGTATTGCCTGAATTTTTGTAAATAGAGACTGCACAGAGTCATCTGGATGTTCGACAATCAGTTGATATGTATTCTCAAATAGATACCAAAAACCATCTGCCGCATTTTTATTGAATAATGCCCTACATAAGGCACCTTGGCAATCTTCGAGCATTTCCCTCTGCCTTTCTGGTGGCCAAGTAGTATAGATACTTACAAAAGATGGTGGTATTCCTTGACCCAGCGGATCTCTATTGATAATACGCTGTAAAGTCATTAAACGAATTTCATTATTAGTTAAGTGCCTGCAATAGTTTAACGCTTCATCAGTCGTTTCAATCACAATCCCCTCGACTGAAGAAATATTTTTTTTGCTTGCCTGTTTATCTCTTATCTCATTAAAAATAGCGTTAAGTATTTTTTCTTCTGGAATAATATTCGGATGTTGCCTTATAATTGCTTTTACATATTCACTTGGTTTTTTACCATCATCAATGACAAAAAACACTTTTCTCAGGAAACCATTAATGTTCTCATCGGTCAAGTCGGTGCTATCAATATATTCTTTTGCGGAACCTTCTTCATGTAAGCCTAACTTAATCTGTTCTATCGCTGCATCCTTTACATTTTCAATCCCAAAAGTTGTAAGAGAAGAATCTTTGCGAAGAGATCCGGTCACACTGCCAATAAATAGAATATATGCCTCAAAGGTTAATGGGCTCATATAATTCTTGAACAATGTGACAAGTTCTTTCCCGATAGCTTTGGGACTAACATGATGTGCGCCTTTTGATTGCACATCCCACAATCTGGATGCCATGTTGTCCATCCCAGTTAAGTCATTAAAGAAATCTACAACAAAGTAGTATATGTCATCACTATCGGGTCTGAAATTCATTAAATAAAGCAATGCCTTGGTTTCTGCCTCTGAACCAGATTTCCTTAATCTTTCAGATGATTTTACAGTGTATGACATATTCTCATCTCGCATTCATTTTCAGCTCATGCCAATCTAATGTTCTTTTATTTTTATATTATATCACAATTTTTCCACTTCTCAACAAAAAAGCAGGCACAGAGAGACACAGGCAGCACCCAAGCTGTCCACATTTTTCTGTGCCTGCTTCTTAGTAAGGAGATGGGTGATTTCAAAACTACAGACGAATCGGATGAAAATTTTTCTTTGGAGAGCATGCTTACTCGCTGAATCACCCTATATAACATGGATTCCAAATACTCCATAAGGTCGATATTTTTTGTAGAAATGAGTTCCATGATTTCCGTGACTTTGTTTTCTCGGCCTATATCGTGCCGGGCATCCAGCTCTGTACGCTTTTTATTTATCACAACAGGGCGTATTTCATTGATGATATCCTTGATTTGCAGGTTCACAACTTCACTCCCTGACACCAAAGCAGTCAGTCCAATTCCTTGACCAGTTCTTGAAGTTTGCTTTTTATAAAATAGACTGATTATAATAATTCCTTTGTCAATACCAGGCTCAAGTATTGTTAGCAGGGCAGGCGGCCTCTCTTCGTGTTAATCTTTTTCTACATGCTACACTAGTAGCATATTACAAGAAAGGGGCAAACATCATGACCTACACAGATCAAGAGAAAACCGATATCATCGCACAGTACAGGCAGGGCAAGCCAATCCAGGAATTATGCGCAGAATACAGTGTCTGCGTACGGACGATCTATCGCTGGGCAAAACTATACTGCCCAGCGGTTCCCGATGAAAGACGCACCTGCACCGTCAAAGAGTATGATGCACTTCTACACAAAGTCTCTAAATTGGAAAACATGGTCGCCGTTTTGCAAACCGTCGGCTGCACCGTCCATGCTCCGTTGAAGGAGCGACTGACGGAGCTAGAATTACTGTACGGCCAATATGATGTCCATACACTTTGTGAAGCTCTGAATGTTCCCCGCGGGACTTTCTATAACCACATTCTCCGAAATAAACGGAGCAACGCTTGGTTCGAAAAGCGGCGGGAGGAATATCGTATTCTGATTCAGAAGATATTTGATGAGTACCGCCAGGTGCTGGGTGCTGAAAAGATCCGCACAATACTTGTCCAACATGGCCATCAAGTCAGCACAGAATATGTGGCAAAACTGATGAGAGAGATGGGCCTAGCTAGTATCCGCAGCACTGCAAAACAGGACTACATGAAACTTCATGAACCGGAAAAGAAACGGAACATCCTCCAGCAGCAGTTTCAGGCGGACAAGCCCAACCAAATCTGGGTCAGCGATGTTACTTGTTTTAAGCTGGGGGAGTTCTATCTTTACACCTGTGTGATTTTGGATTTGTTTTCCCGCAAAATTGTCGCATACAAAGTATCCAGAAAGAACAGCACCCAGTTGATCACATCTACTTTCAAAATGGCATGGGCACAAAGAAACCCAGAAACAAAACTCATCTTTCACAGTGACCGAGGTGCTCAATACACCTCGCATCGATTCAAACAGCTACTACATGAGCACGCTGTGGTACAATCTTTCTCCAATTCAGGGCGGCCTCATGACAACGCTGTTGCTGAATCGTTCTTCGCTACACTCAAAAAGGAGGAGCTTTACAGGAAGGACTACACTTCCGAAACAGATTTCAAACGATGCCTTGCATCTTATATCGAGTTTTACAACACACAGCGGCCACATCGCACATTGAAAAACCGAACACCTTGTCAGGTAGAAGAGTTGTTCATGAACGGCAAATGAGGAGAGCAACTTACTGACATAACAGGGGTTCGAATCTCGTCGATTACACGTTTTGTGTTTTGATTTTACCCTGTTTGTATTTTTCAGGTGACACAAGACATGAAATACAGAAAGGCCTGAACCCCTTGCAATGCAAGGAGTTCAGGCATAAAATGACCCCACCCGTTCTGAACAACGACAAGCGTTTGTTCAAATTGGGTGGGGTCATTCATTTTGGTGGACCCGAAGGGGATCGAACCCTCGACCTTACGGATGCGAACCGTACGCTCTCCCAGACTGAGCTACGGGCCCAAATCAACAGTTCCAAAAGCGGAACAGAAGAAACAATATGAAATTATTAGGTGTGGCAGAAAACCGAACCCTTTGCGCTCCCAGCTGAGCTATAGGCCCATATTTAGTTATCTTATATAATTTGAAGCACTTTGCTTTGTTTTATATGCCGGTCTTCAAAAGAAACACGTTTTATGACAGGCCGTTGATGGGACCATCCTGCCCTTCACAGCAGGGGGCAGCCTTTAGACAGGTTTTTATTATACCAGATTTATCAAAAATGTAAAGCCCTTACCGCAAATTTTTTTATCCCCTTTCCCATCCTGTTTTGGGGATGACTGGAATTCAAATTTATACCCCAGCATTTGTAAATTCCCAATGATTCCCTCCGCGGGAAGTTCTCATATAATTATTCAGTTTGTCCAATAGGCAAATTCCCGCTGTACGCTTATAATGAATATAAAACAATTCTGCCGTTTTCCTTTCCACATGCGGCCGGCGGATAGCTCTTCCCGCCGGGTAGAGGTGAACAACCATGCAGATTTTCTCCGGACAGTCAATTTCATCTGATGTCGTTTTCGGCCCTCTTCATTTCCTTACGCCCGCACCGCCGACGATATCTGCTCATTCTCCCCTCCCGCCAGAAGAGGAGTGGGAGCGCTTCTCCACGGCTCACCGCCAGGCAGTACTGGAGCTGGCCCAGCTCTATGACCAAGCTGTCCAGATGGTGGGGGAAAAGCTGGCCACCATTTTTGCCATCCACGCCATGCTCCTGGATGACCAAGACTATCAGGACACTGTCTACTCCATGATATTTTCCTGCGGCTGTACAGCTGAGCATGCCTCTAAGACTGCTATGGATCACCTGGTATCCCTCTTTGAGCAGATGGACAGCCCCTATATGCAGGCCCGCGCCTCTGATGTCCGGGCCATCTCCGATCGAATGCTCCGTATCCTCACCGGCCGCGGCGCTGTGCCCCCCGTGTCTTTCTCTCCTTCTATCCTGGTGAGCACAGAATTTGCTCCCAGCCAGATCATCACCCTCGACCGCTCCTGTATTTTGGGCTTTATTGCTATGCGCGGCAGTGTACAGAGCCACGCCGCTGCCCTGTCCCGAGCCCTCTCCATCCCCGCCCTGGTGAAGCTCGATCTCTCAGCTTCCCTGGAAGGCCACACTGCCCTTCTAGATGGAGGAGCGCAGAAGCTGTATGTGGACCCTACCCCTGACATCCTCTCCCGTCTGGGCCCTCCTGATCCAAGCATCCGCCTCTCCACACCGAATCAGTTATAACAGAGCCTTCGGACCGCTCCGGTCGTCCGAAGGCTCTTCGTTGCAAAATAATATTTTTTTGCTGGGAACTTTTCTTAATTCCTGTCGTCCAAAAGAGTGTACAGAGGAACTTCCCTCAAAAATCTCAAATATCATAATAAGGAGAACCCAAATGAAACGAATCTTTACTCTGATCCTTGCCCTTTCTCTGCTGGCCCTCACCGCCTGCTCCGGCGGCGGCACCGGTGAGACAGACAGCTTGACCCCTGAGGAGCGCACCCAGCGCTTCGTCACTGCCATCACCGATGCCCGCAGCGAGGAGGACAACGAATACAACAGCATCCTCAGCTCCGCGGATGACGACACGGCGGATATGACTTTCCAGCTCCTAGGGGTCACCGCCGAGGATATGGAGTCCTTTGCCATCAGTGTGTCACTGATGAACGTCAAGGCCTACGGCATTGCCGTCATCAAGCCCGCACAGGACAGCGAGGACACGGTGAAAGAGGGCCTTCAGGGCTTTATCGACCAGCAGCAGCAGAATTTCCAGATGTATCTGCCTGACCAGTATGAGGTCGCCAAGAACGCCCGCTTGGAGACGCTGGAGGACGGGACCGTGGTCATGGTGATGTGTGAGGACCAGGATACGGTCTTTGACTCCATCATTGATTCCCTTCAGGCCGGCTGACCCGCGCTCTTTTCTGCGGGCAAGCTTTCGACAAATTTTCTGCGGCCCCGCCGGAAGGCGGGGCCGCAGCTTTTGATCTGCTCTGGATCTCCCTCATGCCTCTTTTTTCTGTTGTAATATTCTCCAATCAGTGTTATATTAAAAGCGGATATGCCAAACACTTTTCACAAGACGGGAGGTAAGAATATGAACGCGATCCAGCTTACATCGAGATTCAACCCCCAGCTTGAGGTGTCGGTCTTCCAGGGGCATTTTGCCACCCGGCACTCCCACAACAGCCACTACATCGACATCACCCGCATGAAGCACGAGTTCACCATGGCCCGGGAAGCTGCCATGACCCTGGCCCAGAACTACGCCTATGACAAGGGGGTGGACACCATCGTATGTCTGGACGGGAGCGAGGTCATCGGCGCGTTCCTCGCCCGCCACCTGGCCAAAAAGGAAGTCTTTTCCGTCAACAGCAACAAAAACATTAACGTAGTCACCCCGGAGTATGACTCCAACGGGCAGCTGATCTTCCGGGACAACCTGACCCCCATGATCGTGGGGCGGGAGGTGCTGATCCTGATCTCCACCGTCAACTCCGGCAAGAGCGCCCGGCGCACCCTGGAGTGTGTCCAGTATTACGGCGGCAAGGTCCAGGGCATTGCCGCCATCTTCAGCATGCTGGAACAGGTGGACGGCATCCCGGTGTACAGTCTTTTCTCCCCTGACGACATCGCCGGATATATCTCCAGCTCCCCCAAGGAGTGCCCCATGTGCCGGGCCGGCCAGAAGATCGATGCCCTGGCCAACAGTTTCGGCCTGTCCATGCTGTGACCCACGCTTGCTATCGTGCATCCCCCGGATGCACGATTTTTATGCCTATTTATTCATTTTTCTTTGCATAATATTCATTTTTGGTGAAAGTAAACGGAATATTTTTTGTCGTTTCTGGATAATCATACGATTCAGCACTTGCTTTTTGCTTTAAACGGTGGTAGACTTCCCTTAACATTGAATGATGCGGAGCTGCGGCGGCCCTGATCCGGCCCCACGCCCGCCCATAATCAGGAGGAAATGAACTATGTCTCAAATCAAAAAAGTGGTACTGGCCTATTCCGGCGGCCTGGATACATCCATCATCATCCCCTGGCTGAAAGAGAATTACGGTGACCCCGAGATCATCGCTGTCTCCGGCGATGTGGGACAGGGGACCGAGCTGGACGGCCTGGAGGAGAAGGCCATCAAGACCGGCGCCTCCAAGCTGTACGTGGAGGACCTGACAGATGAGATGGTAGATGACGTCATCATCCCCTCCATGATGATGGGAGCCAAGTATGAGGACTATCTGCTGGGCACCGCCTTCGCCCGTCCCATCATCGCCAAGCGGCTGGTAGAGATCGCCAAGGCGGAGGGTGCCGACGCGATCTGCCACGGCTGCACCGGCAAGGGCAACGACCAGGTGCGCTTTGAGCTGGCCATCAAGCGCTTCGCCCCCGAGATGAAGATCATCGCCCCCTGGCGTGAGTGGGACATCAAGGGCCGCGACGAGGAGATCGACTATGCCGAGTCCCACAATGTGCCCCTGAAGATCAGCCGGGAGACCAACTACTCCAAGGACAAGAACCTGTGGCACCTGAGCCATGAGGGCCTGGACCTGGAAGACCCGGCCAACGAGCCCCAGTACGACAAGCCCGGCTTCCTGGAGATGGGCGTCTCCCCCGCCATGGCCCCCGACCAGGCCACCTATGTGACCCTGGATTTTGAGAAGGGCTGGCCTGTGGCCGTGGACGGCGAGAAGATGAAAGCCAGCGATATCATCCGCAAGCTGAACCAGCTGGGCGGTGAGAACGGCATCGGTCTGCTGGACATCGTGGAAAACCGACTGGTGGGCATGAAGGACCGCGGCGTGTACGAGACCCCCGGCGGCACCATTCTCTACCGGGCCCACGAGGTGCTGGAGATGATCACCATTGATAAGGACACCAAGCACATGAAGCAGAAGCTGGCGGTGGACTTTGCCGACCTGGTGTACAACGGCAAGTGGTTCACCCCCCTGCGGGAGGCCCTCACCGCCTTCGCCGTGGACACCCAGAAGCATGTCACCGGACAGGTGAAGCTGAAGCTGTACAAGGGCAATATCATCACCGCCTCCGTCACCTCCCCCGAGAGCCTGTACTCCGAGAACCTAGTCACCTTCGAGGAGAGCGACTACAACCAGGACGATGCGACTGGCTTCATCAATCTGTGGGGCCTGCCCGATACCGTCCAGGCGCTGCGGGAGCAGGGAAAGCTGAAATAAATTTCAATTAGGAATTAGGAATGAGGAATAAACGGATTCGCCTGCGGCGAATGAAATTCAAGCCGTCTGGCTTCGCCGGACCCCTCAATTTCTAATTCCTAATTCCTCATTCCTAATTAAGGAGCGATTCAATATGAAACTTTGGGCCGGCCGGTTTCAGAAAGAGACCGACACCTTAGTAAACGACTTCAACTCCTCCATCGGGTTTGACGCCCGGCTGTATAAGCAGGACATCCAGGGCTCCATGGCGCACGCCGCCATGCTGGGCCGGCAGGGCATCATCGAGGAGCACGAGGCGGAGAAGATCATCAACGGTCTCAAGACCATCCTCTCCGAGATCGAAGGGGATGGTGTGGAGTTCTCCCTGGACAACGAGGACATCCACATGAACATCGAAGCCATGCTCACCCAGCGCATCGGCGATGCGGGCAAGCGTCTCCACACCGCCCGCAGCCGAAATGACCAGGTGGCGGTGGACACCCGTCTGTATGTGAAGGAGGAGATCCCCGTCCTTATCGGCAAGGTGCTGGATTTGGAGCGGGTCCTGGTGAAGAAGGCCAAGGCCCATCTGGACACCGTGATGCCCGGCTACACCCACCTCCAGCGGGCCCAGCCTACCACCTTCGCCCACTACATGATGGCCTACGCCAACATGTTCAAGCGGGACGTGACCCGGCTGGAGGACTGTCTGGAGCGGCTGGACGAGTGCCCCCTGGGCGCGGGCGCCCTGGCCACCTCCACCTATCCGGTGGACCGCTTCGCCACCGCCCAGGCCCTGGGCTTCAAAAAGCCCACCGACAACTCCATGGATTCCGTCTCTGACCGGGACTATGTGATCGAACTGCTCTCCGCCCTGTCCATCCTGATGATGCATCTGTCCCGGTTCTCCGAGGAGATCATCCTCTGGTGCTCCTGGGAGTTCAAGTTCGTGGACCTGGACGACGCCTACTCCACCGGCTCCTCCATCATGCCCCAGAAGAAGAACCCTGACGTGGCCGAGCTGGTCCGGGGCAAGACGGGCCGGGTGTACGGCGATCTGGTCACCCTGCTGACCATGATGAAGGGCCTGCCCCTGGCCTACAACAAGGACATGCAGGAGGACAAGGAGGCCCTGTTCGACGCCGTGGACACGGTGGAGCTGTGCCTGCCCGTCTTCGCCGCCATGGTGGACACCCTGACGGTGCGCCCCAAAAACATGGCCAAGGCGGCGGCCGGAGGCCTCATCCAACCCCACGGCCTGGCGAGATCTGCT
>OBWW01000609.1_pt1 | contig 25490 bp, 19 predicted proteins | sample 1538091 | NCBI WGS metagenome assembly OBWW01 (sample SAMEA2580125, study PRJEB22360) | human gut metagenome | biome: human gut; feature: human-associated habitat; material: faeces | place: Denmark | collected 2008/2010 | reverse complement strand
GCCAGCCGATTTTAACAATCCCCAAACCGTAGACCCGAACTCGGGCAATTGGGAGCTCACGCTTGTTAACGCAGGGCATAAGCTGCCTGACGGATATGTGCCGTCGCTTGCAAACGCGATAAGCGGAAGCAGCGTGCAGCTTGATTCGAGAGTTGTTAAAGCGTATCAAGAGATGTACGACGCCGCAAAGAAGGACGGCTGCGTTTTAACTCCGTATGCAGGGTATTGCTCGGTTTCACGTCAAAACGATAATTACAACCGAAAGGTGAGTTATTATAAAAATCAGGGCTTGTCCGATGACGACGCCGCCGCAAAGGCGCGCACGTTTATTTTGCCGGGCGGATATTCCGAGCAAAATCTCGGTCTGTCAATGGATATTGTGAGTGCAAGCTCCGATTTTGCCTCTACAAAGGAGTTTTCGTGGCTTGTAAAAAATGCGCAGGATTACGGCTTTATTTTGCGCTATCCCGAAAATAAAACTGACAAAACGGGTATGAATTATCAGCCGTGGCATTGGCGTTATGTCGGCAAAGAGGCTGCAAAGGCGATGAATAAGAGCGGCCTGTGCCTTGAGGAGTATCTCAAAGCGGCATAAATCAAGACGAAGCTCAAAAAAGGGGAATTATATAATGCTTAACACAAGAGCCGGCGGAGTTTTAATGCATATCACGTCGCTCCCGTCAAAGTACGGAATCGGCGTAATGGGCGAAGAGACAAAACGGTTTATACGCCGTATCAAGGATATGGGGTTTTCATATTGGCAGGTGCTGCCGCTTTGTCCTACGGATTTTTACGGCTCACCTTATGCGTCTCCGGCGGCATTTGCGTTGTCACCGCTTCTGATTGACCCGGACACGCTCAAAAATGACGGCTTTGTGTCGGAAGACGACCTTGCAAGAAGCGTATATTACGGCTCGCCTTACACGGCGGACTACGAATTTGCCGCAAAAAGCCGCAGGGAGCTTTTAAAAATCGCGTATCAAAACAAGAAAAACGAAGTATCTGCGGAGACTGAAAAATTCTGCGAGGAGAACCCGTGGTGCGAAGCATATTCGCTGTTTTGCGCCGCAAAGGAAAAATTCGGCGGCAAGCCGTGGTATGAGTGGGATGAAAAATTCGCGCGGTACGAAAATGCGCTTAAAAATAGAGACGAGTTGAAAGACGAAGCCGATTTTTATAAATTCGAGCAGTATATTGCCTTTTCTCAATGGCACCGCATAAAGCAGTTTGCCAACGAAAACGGCGTAAAAATACTCGGCGATATGCCGATATATGTCTCAACCGACAGTGCCGATGTTTGGAGCAATACGGAGCTTTTTGAGATAGACAAGCGCAGCTTTGTGCGCCGCAGAGTTTCGGGAGTTCCGCCCGATTACTTCTCAAAGGACGGTCAGCTTTGGGGCAACCCGCTTTATAATTGGGATGTGCTTGAAAAAACGGGCTATGCCTGGTGGCTCAGCCGCATAAAGGACGCTTTTCGACTTTATGATACGGTCAGAATTGACCATTTTCGCGCATTTGCATCGTATTGGGCTGTTCCTGCGGACGAAAAAACGGCGAAAAACGGCGAATGGGTCAAGGGGCCCGGAATGAAATTTTTTGACGCCGTAAAGGAAGAAATGGGAGACGTTCCTATTATTGCAGAGGATCTCGGCGTGTTCGGCGAGGACGTCACACAGCTGCTTGATAAAACTCGGTTCCCCGGTATGCGTGTAATACAGTTCGGCTTTGACCCGTGCGGAAACAGCACACATCTGCCGCATAACTATCCGCTGAATACCGTAGCATATGTCGGCACGCACGACAATACAACGCTGCTTGCGTGGCTTTGGGAGGCAACGCCCGAAGAGCGCGCCTTTGCGCTTGATTACTGCGGATTTACGGGCGATAACTGGGGCGACGGCGGATATTACAGCCCGTCCTGCCGCAAGATTATCGAAACCGTGTGGCGCTCTTCGGCAAAGCTTGCCGTCATTTCTTATCAGGATATGTGCGGCTTCGGCTCGGACGCGCGTATGAATGTTCCCGGCAGAGCGTTCGGCAACTGGCAGTTCAGAACCACCGAGGAAACAATAGACGGTATAGACAAAAATTATTTCAGACACATTAACGACCTTTTCAGACGTACCGGCGGCGAATAAAAACGAAAAGCTCCCCCAAGGGGAGCTTTTTTAATAGATTTTATTTATAAGGCGAAGCACTCTGATAGGCTCCCTTGAAAAGGGTGATTCCCCACGGTGTGGGGAAATGTCACGAAGTGACAAAGGGGACTCTCTCCCGTCAGGAGCTGGCTGTGAGCAACGCGAACAGACTGAGGGATTATTCAGGCTCCCTTGTAAAGGGAGCTGGACGCGAGTTCACGAGCGGACTGAGGGATTAAATAATCACGCACAATCTATTTAAATTCCGTATAACTCCGCAAAATCCCTCCGGCTTGCCTTGACGAGGCCCACCTCCCTTTACAAGGGAGGCAATGGCGAAGATGACTGAGGGATTAAAAGGTATTGCGCTTTTTATTCAAATTCCATATGCTCCCAAGAAATCCCTCCGGCTTGCCTTGACGGCAACCCACCTCCCTTTACAAGGGAGGCAATGACGAAGAGGACTGAGGGTAGACGAAAGAAGAGCGAGACGAGAGCAAAATGTGAAAAAGTAAAAAACGACAAGCATCAAAGGATACTTGCCGTTTTTGGAGCAGGTGAGGGGAATCGAACCCCCGTATTCAGCTTGGGAAGCTGATGTTCTGCCATTAAACTACACCTGCTTACGTGCTACGCTGAATATTTTATCATTATTTTTACAATAAATCAATAGTAATATGATACGCGGCACAGCTTAGCGGGGTAGGTCGCGCTGTCGCTTAATATTACAGCTTTTCCACGGAGAGCCTCAGCCTTTTCAAATCATTTTCGTCGGGATGAGACAGAGCACGGTCAAAGTTTTCAATCAGCATATCGAGATTGGGCACGGGATTCGGCAGGCTTTTCATTTTGACATAGCGCTCCCTGACCGTTTGCGGCATTTTTCCCTGACACATATACTCACCGACTGTGATGTTGCTGCCGCTAATGCTCTTTTTTGTATTTGCGAGGATTTTTTTGAAGTACTCCTCGTCTCCGCCGAAGCCCGCCGTTCCGAAAAGAAAAATCCTTTTATTTTTCAGCTTTTCGAGCAAATCCAAGGTCGCCTTGTCGGCGGTTCCCTTATCCGTCCAAAAGCCTATAAATAAAATGTCGGATTGTGTATCGGCGTTTTCGCACACTCCGAAATAATTGCAGTTTTCCTCCGGCAGCGCGTCGCGAATGGCATCGGCGAGCAGCCTCGTGTTGCCTGTCGGGCTGCTGAAAATAATTGAATAGCTTTTATCTGTCATGATGAACCTCTTTGTTTGTGCGGCATATCACATATGCGGCGAAATTATGTTATAAATTATTATATAATTACGACGGCAAACAGTCAACATCCGCAAATGCCGAAAGCTTATACAAAAAGTAAGCTTTTCTGTGATCGGCAATAAAAAGGCTTTCGTCTCACCTGAAACGAAAGCCTTAATTTATGTGTTTATGCTTGACGTTACGGCTTTGAGCCGCGCTTCAACAGCCTTTTCAGTCCTTGAGTTCGTCAACATACTCGGTATGCTCACGCAGATACTTTTTGTCCTCGGGCTTAAGGTCAAGGCCTATGGTTCCGCCCGGATTCATAAGGTAATCGGGGTCAAAATAGTTTTTAAGCGTGCGGATTATGCCGTATTCCTTTTCGCCGAGGTAGCCCTCAAGCCACGGGGCAAACATCTTGCCGATACCGTGGTGGTGGCTGATGGCCGCACCGCTCTTCTGTATGGCGTCGAGAATTGTTGCGTGATAAGCACGGAACTCCTCTTCGTCCTGCATTTTAGTCATAAAGATGAAGTAGAGGTTGGCGCCCTGCGGATAGCAATGCGACATATGAGTTGTAACGATTGTGTTCGGAAGCTTATGGCAAACCTCACGAACCTCACGGTGAACACGAGCCATATTTGACCAGTTGACCGTGCACTCAAGCGTATCAATCATAAAGCCGAAATCCATGAGTGTATCGCGAAGATACGGGTCGTTGAAGCGGCCCTTTTCCCAGCCCTTGCATACGTAGCCGGTCATCGGGATTCCGCCGTGCTTAACGGCAATTTTCATTATGTTATGCGCAACGTTTCTTGAGAAGCCCTTTTCGCCGTCTGTAAATCCGAGGAAGAGACAGCGCTCAAAGTCCTTGTAGCCCAATTTATCAAGAAGAGGCTCAAGCGGCGTTTCGTCAACGTTATAAAGATGGAGCATTAATGAAGTCTCCTCCGGGTCTGAAAGACGGAAAACAGAGGAGAAGCCGCACTCACACTGCATCATTTCACGAGCGGCGCGCATAGCTGTCGGCCAGTCCTTGAACATATAAGAAAAGCGTTTTCTGTTTTCGGGCATCCAGCGGAAAAACTTGAGCGTGACCTCGGTAAGAACGCCGAAGGTGCCCTCGCCGCCCATCATGACCTGATTGAGATTCGGTCCCGTTGCCTCTCTCGGATAGTGACTTGTCTCGATTTTACCTATCGGTGTGGCGTATTTCTGCGAAACAACTATATCGGCTATGGTGCCGTAATAGGTGCTGTTCTGACCGGCACCGCGTGTGACGGTCCAACCGCCGACGGAGGAATATTCAAACGACTGCGGGAAGTGGCCGCAGGTGTACGGACGCTTTGCGCCGAAAAGGCTCTGAGCGTTTTGAAGTGTTTCCTCGAGCTTTGGTCCGGACATACCTGCCTGAACGGTAATGGTCTGGTCGGTCTCATTGAATTTAATGACCTTATTGAAGTTGCGGCGCATATCAAGAGAAACACCGCCGTTAATGGGCTCAACGCCTCTTGTAACCGACGAGCCGCCGCCGTAAACATAGAGCGGTATTTTATTCTTTGTGACGTAGGCTACGATTTTCTCAATCTGCTCGCTTGTCTCCGGAAAAACAACAAGGTCGGGAAGAGAGTCAAAGCGACGGTGACGCATTCTGAGAAGATCGTACATTGTCTGTCCGTAGGAAACGGCGAGACGGTCGTAGTCGCTCTGTGAGACGTTCTTTTCGCCGACTATTGCGGCAATGGCCTTTACGTGCTTTTTGTCAATCTTCGGAGCGTGCTCTTCGCCGAGATTTACGGGGTCAAGACCCAAATCGTCATTATACTGCATAAACTCCTCGTCCTTGAGATTGCAGCGTTTTTTAACATATTTGTAAAGGCTCTCCTTCGGATATTTGAAGAAGTCGGGGTCGCCCCAGCGGAAAATTGAACGATAGCTGTTCTCAGGTGCTCTCTGAAGCATCCATTTAGGCTCAAAGCCCTTATACGGTTTTGTACTCATTATCAGTGTCCTCCTGTTTGAAAATGATGTAGGTATTTTTCTATTGGCTTTAATCTTGAGGCAAGGTGAGAATACGCCTTGCCGTAAATTTTCATATAGGTTCGGTGGTTTTCCTCGTTCGGAATAAATACATCTTTTTTATGTACCATATGCTCTATGGCGTCCTCGTAGCTACTGTAAACGCCCTGTGAAATAAACGCGACCATGGCACAGCCGACTGCGCTCGCCTCGTGAGTCTGAATACGGTGTACGGGCAAGCCGAACACATCTGCGGCAATTTGACATACGACCGGGCTGCTGGAGCCGCCTCCGCCGGCATAAAGCTCATCTACCGTGACGCTTGAGCGTTTTTGCATTTTAACGAGCCCGTGGTACAGCTCTAAGCAGATGCCCTCTATTATGGCACGATACAAATGATAACGCGTATGGAAATCCGAAAAGCCTATAATTGCGCCGCTCGCGTTCGGGTTCGTGATGCCCGGAGTCCAAAACGGCTGTAAAATAAGTCCGCCGGAGCCAGCCTCAATATCCTTGATTTTATCGTCAAGATAACGCTCTATGCAAACGCCCTCCTCGGCGGCGTCAACCTTATCCTTCGCGGCAAACTGCTCTATAAACCACGAAATCATCCAAAATCCGCGATAGACCTCGAATTCGGGATTGAACATATCGTTCGGAACAGCCGGATAAGCCGGCATATAAGGCTGCGGTTCAAAATATTTTTTAACCGCCATCTGTAAGGTTGAGGTCGTGCCGAAGGAAATTGCTGCTCGGTTTGATTTTACAACGGACATACCGATGGTTTCACAGCCCTTGTCGGAGCCGGTTGCTATAAGCGGAAGTCCCATTGGGATGCCCGTTTTTTCGGACGCATCTTTTGTGATTTTACCTATAACCTCGCCCGACGGAACAAGCTCACAGAGCTTTTCGGACGGAACATTGCACACGCAGCGCGTGAGAGCACCGGGTTTCATCCAACGGCGGTTTTTGTAATCAAACGGTACGTGACCTATCATATTTGCCACGGAATCCTTAAGCTCGCCCGTCAAAAGATAGTTGAGATATGACGGCAGCATAACGTATTTGTCTGTTTTGGCCCATATTTCGGGCTCGTTTTGCATAATCCAGTTGCCGGTAGAGGCCCGGTAAATCATATCTACCGATTCTCCCATTCCCACAAGCGAAAACAATGCGCGTTTTGCTGCCGGAATCTGTCCGTCCTCGTCGGCCTCACGCTCGTCGAGCCATAATATTATGTCGCGAAGCGGACGTTTGTCTTTGTCGAGGCAAAGCACCGTGTCACGTATGCAGGTAAGGCATACGGCTGTTATGCGGTCAAGCTTATCGGCATTTCTCTCGATAACCTTTTTTGACATTTCGGCTATAATGTTAAAATAAAAATCCGGGGTCTGTTCTGCCCATCCGGGCTGTTTTGATAAATAAGGAACCTTGTATTTTTGCTGCTCCTTATCCTCAAAGTCTCCACTCTCATTGACAAGCAAGCATCTTGCACTCTGCGTGCCGACGTCAAAGGTCAGCACAAGTGACTGTTCCATTAAAGATTTTCCCCTCTTTCTTTTTTAAGGTTGCTTCTTCTCGTCCTTCAGGATATTGCTTGTTGCAATCAAATCCACGCCGAGATTGAGAATATTCGGTACAACGACTTCCTCTCGTCCGAGTCGTTTTGAAACGGTGATACGGTTTACCTCGTGCATCAGGTCGAAAATTCTGTTTTTGGGAATCGGCCCCGATACGCGAACGGGCAGAACCGGTACCGAAGGGAAGGCGGTGCGCACCGTTGTGCAAACGGTACGACGCGGGTCGGTCATTTCGCTTACGGCGAATTCTTTGCCCCTTTTGCAGGTGTTGCCGGTCACAACAAGCTCGTCGCCGTCTGATGTAATCGTCATTCTGCACGAACGGGGACAAACGATGCAAACCAATTCTTTTGTCATTTTACACCGTCTCCTTTACCGAGTCTTTCCAGCCGAAGCTCCACTCGGCTGTTTTCGTTTAATTCGCATGCGCTGAAATCAATCGTGAGATTTTCCATTTCGGGCGGACGCATAAATGCGTAACGCTTTTTAAGTATTTCCTTACCGTCCGCGTAAATATGAAGCACACAGTTGTTTTCCTCCTCGCGGACGCGGAAATACAGGTCTGTTTTACTGTTATCCTCGTTGAGATTGAGCCTTTGCGGCACTGCGTACAATAAGCCGTCGCCCGGGGTTATCTCAATAAGCCGTCTTTCCTTGCCCGAATAAGCAGCGGCTGATTTTCCCGCCTGCTCGGCGTTCTGCGAAACAAAGTCAACCAAATCGTTGACGTGCAAAGCGTTTCCGCAGCTGAATACGCCGTCGATGCTCGTCATACACTGGCCGTCGCATACGGGACCCTTTGTGCGTGGGTCAAGCTTTACTCCGACGGACTCGGCGAGCTCGTTTTCGGGAATCAATCCGACCGAGAGAATCAGCGTGTCACATTCGACGCGGCTCTGTGTGCCGGGTATCGGAGCCATATTTTCGTCAACCTTTGAAATCTCAACTGCTTCGAGCCTGTCAACTCCGAACACGCGAGTGACGGTGTGCGACAGGTGCAACGGAATGTCATAATCGTGCAGGCATTGATGCAGGTTTCTTGTAAGTCCCGACGGCGTAGGCTTTGCCTCATAAACGCCGAGAACCTTTGCGCCCTCAAGCGTAAGCCGGCGCGCCATGATAAGTCCTATATCTCCCGAGCCGAGAATTACGCATTTTTTGGCGGGCATAAGCCCGAGCAGATTTGTAAAATGCTGTGCGGTTCCGGCCGTGAAAACGCCTGCAGGACGCGTACCGTGAATAAATACCTGCTTGGCGGTACGCTCGCGACAGCCCGTAGCCAGCACAAGCGCTTTTGCCGTAAATATCGAAACGCCGCTTCTGCCGACGGTATGCACCGAAAAGCTTCCGTCGCCGTTTTTGTCTATTTTCGTGACAAACGTAAGGGTGCTGTATTCGATATTGCGTTTGTACAGCTCATCCTCAAACCGCTCGGCGTATTCCGGACCGGAGAGCTGCTCGCCGAAGTGATGAAGACCGAAACCGTCGTGAATGCACTGCTTGAGTATTCCTCCGAGCCTTGCCTCTCTTTCAAGAAGGAGAACCTTGGCACCGTTATCGTGAGCGCTTATCGCCGCCGCAAGTCCGGCAGGACCGCCGCCGACAACGAGTACGTCATAGTTACCTGTCGTCATCACTCTTCGCCTCCTTCGTTTACCTTTGTTTCGCCGTATGTTATCACCGCTTCCGCCGAGGATTTTTTAACCTCGTACAGCGGAACGCCGAGGAATTCGGCAATTATTTTGGTGACAAGCGGCGAGCAGAAGCCGCCCTGACAACGTCCCATTCCCGGTCTTATGCGCTTTTTGATACCGTCAACCGTCGGAACGCATATCGGGGATTTCAAAGCGTCGAGAATTTCACCCTTGCTGATTTGCTCGCAGCGGCAAATAATCTCGCCGTAGTCGGGATTTTCGGCTATCATTTTTTCTCTTGTATCGTCGTCCATTTCGCGAAGCACGGGAACGCCTTTGCGAATGGGATTATAATTGTTGTTTTTTTCAACCGTCTCGGTTTTGCCGAGCATATCGACCGCAAGCTCCGCCATATCGACGGCAACCGCGGGAGCGGTTGTAAGTCCGGGGGATTGAATACCGGCTACGTGAATCAAATTCCTTGTTCTTCTGCCGGGTTCAAGTATAAAATCCTCCTCAAAGGTAGGAGCGCGAACGCCCGTGAAATAAGTGATTATATCACGTTTTGACAGCGCCGGCATTGTTTGAGTCTGCTTGTCGAAGACGGTTTTAATGCTCTCGGCACGTGTTTCCGTGTTTTCCTTTTCAACCGTTTCTACGGCGTCGGGTCCTACGAGAAGATTATCGTGGACGGTGTGCAATATGCCGCCGCCCTTTGAATGGGTTTTACCGTGAACGCTTATGTCCTTTACGGAGGCTACCGAGTGCATATATGCGCCTGCTTTTTGGTCAAGAATCGAGTTGGTTCCTCGGCGCGGATGAATCGAGAAAAATCTGTCATCCGCCATGGCGGCAATGTCCTCGGCAAAAACACCTGCGGCGTTGATAACGATTTTCGGATGAATAACGCCTCTGTTGGTGGTAACGCTTATGATGTTATGCTCCGACACCTCCATGGAAAGCACGGCGGTGTTAAGACTTACCTGCGCGCCGTTTTGAACGGCGTTTTCGGCATAGGCTATGGTGAGTCCGTACGGGCAAACACAGCCTGCGCTCGGATTATACATTGCGAATTTTGTCTCCGGTGTGAGGTTCGGCTCGCGGCGCATAAGCTCCTTGCCCGAGATTATCTCGGTGTCCTCTATGCCGTCGTGATGCTTCCGCCAAAAAGCATACAGACCGATAAGCGGCTTCAGCGCGGCGTTGCGGAAAAGCACATATTGACCTACCTGCTTAAACGGAACGTCAAGCTCGCGGCAAACGTCTGCATACATATGGTTTGCGCGGCGAATGTACTTGTGCTTGAGTGAGCCTTTGCCGAGGTCGATTCCGGGGTGCACCTCGCCGTCGTTGCGTCCCGACGCCTGAAGCGCAAGGTCTGCCTCCTTGTCTACAAGTAAAACGTCAAGCTTCCACTTGGTCAGCTCTCTTGCTATCGAAGCACCTGAAATGCCGCCGCCGATAACAAGCACGTCGGGTGTTCTGCCCTCGAGGAAATCATCCTTGAGAGACGGCAGACGCGTCGGAGCGGGCTGCTTGCCCGTGTAAACAATATCGTTGACAATATGCGTTGTGCTGAATTTTTTTGCCGCCGCTTGGCAAGCCGCGACGATTTCGCCCCAATCGGAGCTTTTGCCTCGAACAAAAATCGAGCCGTTCTCCTTTGAAGCACTGAATTTTCCGCCGAAAGTCTTTTTCAATTTTTTGTTAATTGATGATATGTTCATAACTTCAAGCCTCTTTTAATCAGCCTTGCAGTCGGTCACGCGCCCGACTGCGCATAAAAAATATGTCGGTTAACTGACCGACTCATAAGCCAAGTATAATTCCGCAAAAAGCGTTTGTCAATACTTTTAACTAAAAAAATCACTCTTATGTATTTTTTTTGTGAATATTGTTTTGTAGACATTGCCGATTGTTCGTGTTATACTTTAAGAAATTTTGCAGGAGGGTATTATGGCAGCTCAAAGACCCGAAAATATAAACGAAATCATACTTGATACTGCTGAGGAGCTTTTAAAGGTAAATTCCTTTTCGGAGGTGACTCTCGCGAAAATAGCCGAAAAGGCAAATATTTCGAAGGGCACGCTGTATTACTATTATAAAAGCAAAAACGAAATACTTTTTGCCGTTACCGACCGCTATCTTTCGCGCCAATGGGACGAGCTGATACAATGGACGGAAAACAAGGAAAAGGATACCTCGCCGCACCGTCTTGTAAATTATGTAATCGAGAGAAATATAGCCTATGCCGGGCTCAGGCTTCACCTCTTTGACGCGGCATTGCTCGGCGACGAGGAAATCAGAGCTAAGCTGATTCATCGCTATGATGAATTCCAAAAGCTCATTTCGGCAAAAATCGCCGAGAGAACAGACGTTGTTTCTGCCGACTATTTCACTTGGCTTATTTTGATGGTTTCCGATGGTATTATTATTCAAAACAGCCTTAAAAACGAGTCCTTTGATACTCGTAAGTTTCTTGAGAACAGCACCGAATACATTAAAAAAATCGAGAATATGCATAAGCCGCAATAAACAAAAGCCTCCGTTAAAAAACGGAGGCTTTTTACTGCCGTAAAAGCAGAAAAGGGAAACGAAAAAAATTATACTTTGTGTTTTTTCTTTTTGCGCAAGCCCGCCGTGACGCCTGTTACGCCGCCGCTGACAAACAGCAGGGAAATCCATAAAGCGAGGTCGCCTGCATTGCCGGTTCGGGGAGATTTCGTATCGTCCGGCAGCTTAGCCGTTACCGTGTCGGCTTTCTTAATTTCGTTTATTCCGTCTTTGTCGCTGTAATACTTATCACAGCCGCCGCAGTACCAATACTCGATATTGCCCTCGGCAGTCTTAGTTGCCGCCTTTGCATCGATGTGCTTTAAGTCGGTGTGATTGTTTGAATCAGTCTTTCCGTAAGCCTTGCCGCAGTATTCGCATACCGCTTTTTCGGCACAGGTTGCCTTGCCGCCCGAGCAAGCCATTGTTTCAACACCCTTGCAGCCGTCCACGGTGCATTTACGGCTATGCGTGCCGTCGCCGTTTGATGTCCATTCGCCGAAGGTGTGCCCGCCATGGACCGTCACGGTCATCTCGGCGGTGTTGCCTGCCTTATCGGTGACAATGATTTTCTGTTCGCCGTCCGCAGGAGAGAGAGTAAAGCCGCCGTTTTCATCAAGCGTGACCTTTGTGCCGTTTACGGTAACTGTATCTATATACTTCTCGTCAATTGTAACTGTCTGTGCCTCGCAGTAGGTCTTACCGTTTTCAATGCCGCCGATTACAGGCCGGATATTATCGAGCGTTATGCGGTCGGAGCGAAGATATGTTATATTAAGGCTCTCGTCAACAAGCATCGCATAAACAATATATTCTCCGTTAGGCTCTATTAAAAACGGCTCATCATACGCATTGTATACAAGAGAGCCGAGCTCCTCTTCAGAGAGGTCCCGATTTGTCACCAGATAAGAGACAAACACGGTTCCGCTGTTATCGGAGGCGTTTATTGTTACCTCCTGCGTGTCCTTAAAGAACAGACCGAAGGTCAGCTTGTTTAAGAATTCGCGCCATTTATTTGTGCCTATGATAATTTCGCCCGTCGGCTTTTCAATGTCTTTCCATCTCGCTTTAAGCGTTATATTTTCGGCAGGCATGGTCGTGGGAATTTCCTTATCCCAACCGATAAAGGTGTAGCCCTCTCTTGTCGGGTCGGCAGGTGCGGTAATTGCCGTGCCGTAGTCCTGCGTTATGGTAATATCCGCTTTGCCGTTTTCGGGTTTGACTGTGATGGTATATTGATTGATCTCCCACTTCGCCCAGTATTCCTTATTGCCCGTTTCGGTGTTGCCGATTGCCGTCACAGGATCGCCGGTCAAGCCTTCGTTATCATACCAGCCCTTGAAGGTGTACCCGGTGCGCGTCACATCTGTCGGGAGTGTTGCGCCCACGCCATAGGTGTATCCGGTGACATTGCCGCTGTTGATCGTGCCGCCGTTCGTATTCAGGGTTACGGTATAGGTCGGGGCTGTCCACTGCACTGTCAGTGCTGTCACCTCAGCCGGAACAATGGCACCGGGCGCGTAGAGCTTGCCGTCGCTGCCAAGCCACATAAAGAAACTCCCTGTATTTTCGTCCGGGCGGGTCATGCCGCCGGACATGGGAGCGGTAAATGTGCTGCCGTTTTTCACGATGATCTGAATATCCTCGGAGCTGCCGCCCAGCTTGCCGCCGCCAAGGTCAAGGGTAACGACCTTCATCCCGTCAGAGCCCAGTGTGTCAGAGTTCAGGACTTCAAGGACGGGGCGGAAACCGACGCGCGGGTCGGAGGACGCAGCATAGTAGTAGCTCCAGTAGCGGGCCGAACCGTACCCGCGAACCGCACGATACCACGATTCGTAACTTGATGTGTCCTGCCCCCACGAATATATGTCGTTCCAGTTTTTGACATAGCCGCTGTTCTTGTCCAGCACTGCGTCCCACTCATTGCTTTGGGGCGTACCGCGCTCTGAATCGTCTGAACCGGTAAACCCACTTCCCACAGACGGTGCGCGCAGGGTATAGTCCACGCCGCCGCTGGCATAATTTTTGCCGAAAATCAGACTTGCAGTATCTAAGTTATTCCAGTTTACCTTAAGCGTTACGGCATAGTCCGCCACAAACAGGCTGTGAGCGTATTTGTTCTGCTGTGCATATTCCTCGGTGGTCGCCATCGCAGACGTGAGTTTGTAGGCTTCTATCGTTCCGGCATAAGTAAAGGGAACATAGTGGAGCGTCGTGTCCGGCAGACTGCCGTTTGCCGTTCCGGGGATGTTTGCGCCGGAGAGGTCAAAGTAATAGACGCCGCCGGGGGCGAGGGTAAACTGCTCGCCAGGCTGATTTTCCACCGTCAGCGCAATGTCTGTGAAATTACTTGCGTAATCGGTATTATAATCGCCGTTATACTGTTCATTGAATACCTTCAGGGTATAGTCGCCCGGTGCAAGGTCGGACGGGATTTTGATTTCAACCGTTCCGCTTTCGGCAGTAGGCTGTGCTACTCTGCTGTAATACTGTGTGCCGCTGTTATCCGCAATGATAGCGGAAATATATTCATTTATCCCTGTGGTCGCCCCGGTGTAATGCAGCGTAACTGTATCGTCGGGGGCGCCGCTGACAGCTTTTTCCGTTACGGCAAAATTGCGGCTACTATCTAAAAGGGTCAATTTCCACTCATTGCCGCTGTATTCGGAAATCGGGGTCAGCCCTCCGTCGGGCTTGCCGCCCACGGCGGCAGATGCAAAAAGGACAGAGTTCAGATTTAGGTTAAAAGCAGGACGAACAGTCCGATGATTATTTTTCTTGCGGATAGAGGCCCCAGAGTATTGGACAGAACCATCACTACTCACGATGGCGACATAAAAAGTCTTGGAGCCAGGAGAGCGCAGGTACCAACTGCTTGTCACCCAATTCGGATGCGCAGGATCCAAGGCACGCAGATCGTTGTTTACCGCAATAGCCTCTTTTGTGGAAAGCGGCCAAAAAACAGCATTGCTTACCGCAGGACCCGCTACACCGTCGGTATTTTCCTCATCGTAGTTTCCGCTTGCAAGGGTCCGTTTTTCAACAGCATCGGTTTCTTTCGCCGTCAGCTTATCCGCAAGCGCGTCTATTGCCTCTTTCAACGCGCTGTCCGCATAAGCGTTGCTCGCACCGAACTTTGACAACCCCATGTTATTTGCCGCAAGCAGGGTCATATTCCCGGCTATGCCGGCTGCACTGTTTCCGTCATAGTCGATGACGCGCCATGCACCGGGATTATTTTCATGGTCTTGCCCGAAATACACGGTCGGTGCGGTCGCTGTGTTTACATTTTTACTTAGTGCGTCTGTGCCAAGCTGTATCGCAGCAGAGCCCGTTGCTGTCTCGCCCTCGGCAAATACGCCTGTCGGCACAAGGCAGAACAGCATACATAGGGTGAGCAGGATACTGAGTATTCGTTTTTTCATTTCTTGCTACCTCCGTTATGTAAACTTAATCAAGGGCGGTTATTGTGATTGTGCCTTTGAAGCTCTCGAGACGGGTATTGTATGCCGACTGTTCAAACATGAAGTACAGCGTTATATCCTCGTCCGAGGCGTCGTAAATTCTGGTGAAATTAAAGGAATGTTGGTCGTTTGTCTGCGCTATTTTTTTGCCGTCACGTTTTATGCGTGTAACCTCACGGCAAAGGTCGTCGTCATAGCCGTCTGTCATCTGGATGGAGTAATTACCGTTGTTGTTGGACTCGTTTGATACCACCTGGAGAGAGCCGCTTATGGTGACGCTGTAAACATGACCTTTTTTGAGCGCAATCTTATCAAGATAAGTGGATATCAGGTCTCCGCTGTTTACCTTTTCATAAACGCTTAAAGCTGCGTTGCCGTTATTGAGAAATACTCTCGGAATTCTTGTTTCTGCATAAAAATAGCCCGGGCAGCTGCCGTTCTGACCGGCGTCGCCCTTGTCGCCTTTATCGCCCTTGTCGCCTTTGTCACCCTTATCGCCTTTGTCGCCTTTGTCGCCCTTTTCTCCCTTTTCGCCGTCTGTGCCGTCAACACCGTCTGTGCCGTCAACACCTGCGGCTTTTACACCGGTGTCGATTTCTCCGAACCACCAGTTGCCGTTCTCACCGATAAAAGGTGTTTTACCGTCTTTGCCGTCAGAGCCGTTTTGTCCGTTTGTTCCGTCCTTACCGTCGGCTCCGTCTTTACCGTTTATACCGTCGGCTCCGTCTTTGCCATCAGCGCCGTCTCTGCCATCCGCACCTTTTAATGCGGTAAGGTCGTACAGGTTAAGCCAAATCTCGTCGCCGACATAACGCCATTGCAGGATATTTTCGCTTACGCGAAATTCCGGAGTTTTTCCGTTTGCACCGTCCGTTCCGTTCTGTCCGGCGGGGCCCTCTATATCGGCTATCGCAACAAGATTTTGCCACTCTTCGCCCTCGTAACGCCACTGTATGTAGGTTTCGGTTCGCTGCACCTCTATGTTTTTGGCATTAATGCCGTCCTTGCCGTCGGCTCCGTCAATTCCGTTAATGCCGTCTTTGCCGTCAAGACCGTTTTTTCCGTCCTTACCGTCTTTTCCGTCGGTGCCGTTAACGCCGTCTTTTCCGTTCTCGCCGTTTATTCCGTTCTTACCGTCTTTCCCGTCAACTCCGTTAATGCCGTCCTTGCCGTTTTCCCCGGCAGCACCTCGCAGCTCGGTAAGTGCCACAAGGTCGCGCCATTCTTCTTCGGCGGGGTATCTCCATTGAACCGCCGTGCCGCTGTTGCGCACCTCCGGCAGTGCGGCGTTGGTTTTTGCCGTTTTGCCGCATCCTGCGACAAAAACAATGAAAAGCACCAAAAGCATACCTGTGAGCAGTTTTTTCCCTGTTCTCATCTTCTTTCCTCCGTTTCGCCGTCCGTAGACAGCTTAAAGTCATATTTCATTTCAAGCATGGCAAACAGCTTATGCATAACCGTAACGGCAAGCTCCCGAATATCAATCGAGACGATAAAAGCAAGCACCTTTGCCTGTTCTTCCTCCGGTACACGATATACTCTCATTGATGCCACCAGAAACCTGCTGAGCTTGCGCTCCAACGGGAAATGAATATCACATTTGCGAGCCATATAGTTACGCATAAGTCCTGCCGTGCCGATTTCCATTTCATAAAAGTCACTTTCGCTGTAATCGGGGAAATTTGCTCCGAAAATCTGCTTTAATTCCGCCGTGGTGTGCAGATAGATAAATTCCGCCGTGTCGGGCTGAGAATATGCTTCAATATAGATTTCTCGCAGGTTCTCGTTAAGCTCCGTTAGCGTGAGCTGAAGAGATGTTTCCACCGCATAGGCGTATACGGGCGGCAGCTTTTTGTCCGCAATGCTCCTCGCCACGTCAAATTGACCGCCGAACATCGATTCGGTTAAATCCAGCAAGATTTTGTCCTTGGTCGGAAACAGATTTAAATAGCTGCCCCTTGCGACGCCTGCTTCCTCGACTATTCGACTGACGGAGGTGCTTTTGTAGCCCTCCTCCAAAAACAACCGAACGCACGCCGTTAAGATTTTTCTTTTTGTTTCATTGCTGTTTCTACGCAAATATATCACCTGTTTATAATATTATTAGTATGCATACCAATAATATCATATAGCATACAAAAAAGCAAGCTAATGTTGATTATTAGCCCGTTATGAGTAGGTTTTGCTTAAAATAAACGGTTTTTCATATAATAATGCACTTAACCCCTCGGATAATGCAGACGCATATTCGAGGGGTTAATCTGTTTCTGTATCAAAATATATTGTTTTGAGGTGCTTTACTAGGGCTTTGCTGCTTGATTATATAAAATAAGATGCGGGAGCTTTGCCGTTATTCGCATTCGCATATACTTTTTCTTGTGTGCAAAATCGAAGAGGGCGTTACCGAAAATTCGTCAAGCCCCCATTTGCAAAGCAAGGGAATAAGACGTGTATCGGCTGCCGCTTCTCCGCACATTCCGACGGGGATGCCTGCCTTTTTGGCGTTTTTGATCGTCGTTTCGATAAGGCGCAGAACCGCAGGCTGAATCGGGTCATACAGCTTTGAAACAGCGGCGTTTCCTCTGTCAACAGCCATGGTGTAGCCCGTCAGGTCGTTTGTGCCGATGGAAAAGAAATCAACCTCTTTTGCAAGCAAATCGGAAATTATTGCCGCCGACGGAGTTTCTATCATAACGCCCACGGGAATGTCGGCGAATTTAAGACCCTCATTTTTGAGCTCATCTTTGCATTCTTCGATAAGGGCTTTTGCTCTGCGAACCTCGTCAAGTGTCGTTACAAGCGGAAGCATAACCTTTATGTTTCCGAAAACCGCTGCGCGGAGAATCGCACGAAGCTGAATTTTGAAAATTTTAGGGTTGTCAAGGCAGTATCTTATCGCGCGGTGCCCGAGAAACGGGTTGTCCTCTTTTTCGATTTTAAGGTAATCTATCGCTTTATCTCCGCCTATATCGAGTGTGCGAATGATAACCTCCTTGCCGTCCGTTATCTTTGCGACGGTTGAATATGCTTCGTACTGCTCCTGCTCCGTGGGAAGAGAGGCTCTGTCCATAAACAGAAATTCCGTTCTGAAGAGGCCTATGCCCTCGCCGCCGTTTTGCAATACGTTCTGTGCGTCCTCGGCCTTGCCGATGTTGCCGTACACATGCTTTTTTACGCCGGATTTTGTAACGGTTTCTTTTGAGAAGTATTCGTTGAGGCTTTCTTTTTCCTTCAGATATGCCGCCTGCTTGGTTCTGTATTCTTCAAGCTCTTCCTCTGTGGGGTCGGTAAATACTTTCCCCTTGAAGCCGTCTGCAATAATCATATCGCCGTCCGAGATTTTTTCAACCGCATTGACGACCGACAAAACGGCGGGTATGCCCATGGCACGGGCGAGTATTGCGCTGTGACTTGTAACGCCGCCGACCTCGGTGATAATTGCGGAAACATTTTCCCTGTTTATTTGTGACGTCATGGACGGGGTGAAATCCTTGGCGATGAGAACAGAGCCCTTCGGTACGGATGAAATATCCACACTTTTTACACCCAGAAGAATACGCAAAAGGCTGTCTCTTATATCCTTTACATCCGAGGCGCGTTGGCGCGTAAGCTCGTCGTCAACGCCGGAGAACATATTGATAAACATCGTGCATATGCTGTCAACCGCCGCTTCGGCAACAGAGCCGTTGTCGATTGCTTCTTCCATCTGTGCGAGCATAAACGGGTCCTCAAGCATAACAAGATGTCCCTCGAGTATCTCCGCCTCTTTATTTCCGGCATTCTTTTTAAGCTCCGCCACAAGTGATTTTGTTTCGTCGGAAAAGTCGGCGACTGCCGAGTGCAGACGCTTTTTTTGATGATCCGAATCGGTAAATTTTACGGATGAATAGTCAAGGTTTGTGTCCCTTATAACAACGGCCTTGCCGATTCCGAAGCCTTGAGATGCGCCGATTCCTTTAAGCATTAAACCCACCCTTTCATTAAGCCGCGGCAATATTATTCTTCGCCGAATCCCGATGTGATAAGCTCTTCGGCTTTTTTGAGCATTTCGTTTTCGTCTGCGCCGCTGCACTCTACGGTGATTTCGCTTCCGCATTTGATGCAGCCTGCCATTATATTCATAATGCTCTTGCCGTTGATCCTTTTACCTCCGAAAACAATGTCAACTTCCGAAGAGAATTTAGACATTTCCGTTACAAAGGTGTTTGCCGGACGCATATGAAGTCCCATTTTATTAGTGATTGTAAAAGTTTTCTGTACCATAATAATTCTCCTTATGTTTGATACCTGCCGAGAGGATGATGCCCCTCGGCACGGTTTTTGATTGTTTGTTATACGGATTCTTTACGATTCTTTTTAAGAAGACCGAGCATCAGTGCTCCGACAACCGAGCCTGCAATAAGGGCTACGATATAGAGAAGCGGATGGTCGCATACTATAAATGTGAAGATTCCGCCGTGAGGTGCAGGGCATGTAACGTTGAACAGTGATGTAAGAGCACCTGCGACAGCAGAGCCTACTAAGCATGAGGGGATAACTCTGACCGGGTCGGAAGCGGCGTAGGGGATAGCACCCTCCGTAATGAAGCACAGACCCATAAGATAGTTTACGGGGCCTGATTTGATTTCTTCCGATGTCCACTTCTTCTTGTTGAAGGTTGTTGAAAGTGCGATTGCAATCGGGGGAACCATACCGCCTATCATAACAGCCGCCATAATCCATGTGTTGCCGTCGGCTATTGCAGCCGTGCCGAAAACATAAGCCGCCTTGTTGAACGGGCCGCCCATATCCGTTGCCATCATTGCCGCAAGTACTATGGAAAGGAGTATTTTACTTGTATCGCCGAGCGACGAGAGGAACGAGGAAAGACCGGAGTTGACAACGCCTATAACGGGATTTATAAGACACATAAGAAGGCCCATGATAAGCGTGCCGAAAAGAGGATAGATAAATACGGGCTTTATTCCGTCCATTGATTTCGGAAGCCAAGAAAATGCCTTTTTGAGGAGATTTACAATAATACCGGCAAGGAAGCCTGCGAGCAGAGCACCGAGGAAGCCCGACACCGCTTTGTCGTCTCCGGTAAGGCTTTGGTTTTCAATCAGCGAGCTGAAGGTGTAACCGTTTGCCGCAAATACGCCGCCTATCATACCTGGCAAAAGACCCGGTCTGTCGGCAACGGACGATGCGATATAAGCCGAAAGAATGGGGAGCATAAGCGCAAATGCCGCTTTGCCTATCCAGAATACAATTGCCGCAACGGGACTTGTGAAGCCGAAGGTTCCGCCGACATCGGCATTGCCTGCAAGCGTATCGAACAGGAAGCCGAGAGCTATGAGAACTCCGCCGCCGACAACGAACGGGAGCATATGCGAAACACCGTTCATGAGATGCTTATAAAGCTTGTGCCAGCCGCTTTCCTTTTCGTCGTCATCAATAGACTGCTTTTCACTTTCGTCGGCGTGATATATCGCGGCTTTTCCGTCAACGATTCTTTTGATAAGCTCCTCGGGCTTGTTTATTCCGTTTGAAACCGAGGTCTTTACAACGGGCTTGCCGTCGAAACGTGCCATTTCGACGTTTTTATCTGCGGCAATGATTATTCCGTCGCATTCTTCGATTTCCTTTTTTGTGAGCACGTTTTTAGCACCGCCGGAGCCGTTGGTTTCGGCTTTGAGCGGATAGCCTAATTTTTCACCCGCTTTTTCAAGTGCCTCTGCCGCCATATAGGTATGCGCTATGCCCGTCGGACAGGCTGTAACTGCGAGTATTCTGTAACCCTTCGGCTTTACTTCGGGTTTTACCGCTTCTTCGGGGTATTTCTCCGCTTCCTTTTTGTCGATTATTTCTAAAAATTCGTCCGTCGTTTTTGCGCCCCGTAGAGCCGCGCAAAATTCCGGTTCCATAAGCATTACCATAAGACGGGAGAGTATTTCGAGATGTAAATCTCCGTCAACGGGAGCGGCAATCATAAACAAAATGTCCGAGGGCTTGGAGTCGGGAGCACCGTAATCAACGCCGTTCGGAACCGTTATCGCCGAAAGACCGGGAGTCTTTACGCTGTCCGATTTTGCGTGCGGAACGGCAATTCCTTCTCCGATTGCGGTCGAGCCCTGAGCCTCTCTTGCAAGGATAGCCTCCTTGTACGCCGCCTTGTCGGCAAGATTTCCTGCCTTTTCGTGCAGGGAAATCAGCTTGTCGATTGCCTCTTCCTTGTCGGTGAGAGAAACATTAAGAGCAATCGCATCCTTTTTTAATAAGTCGATGATTTTCATAAGTATTCCTCCTTATTTATACTCCGCGTTAAAGACGCGTTCAATTTCTTCACGGGTTGCAAGCTTTTCTGAAAAGGCCGTTGCGTTTCCGCACGCCGAGCCGAGTCTTAAAGCGTAGGAATAGTCGGCGGTCTTGATGTATCCTGCCGTAAAGCCTGCTACCATACTGTCTCCGCAACCGACGGAGTTTATGAGCTTGCCCTTTGCGTTGCCTATCTTGTGGACGTTTCCGTTTTCGTCCGTAAGCATTGCGCCGTCCTTTGCCATTGAAACAAGCACGTTTTTAGCACCCATTTCCTGAAGCTTTTTCGAATATTTCACAATGTCATCGTCGCTTTTAATTTGGACCGAGAACAGGTCGCCGAGCTCGTGATGATTCGGCTTTATTAAAAACGGTTTGTATTTGAGCACGTTTTTGAGCAAATCGCCCGTTGCGTCAACCACGCAGTTTATATTTCTGTCGCCGACTCTCTCAAGTATTTGCTCGTAAATGTCATCGGGGAGGGTATTCGGGATAGAGCCTGCGAGGATAAGATAATCTCCGCTCTTTATGCCGTCAAGCTTTCTTAAAAAGCTCTGCATATCCTCTTTTGTGATTTCGGGGCCGCAGGCGTTCAAATCAATTTCCTTGTCGGCCTTGATTTTGACGTTTATTCGCGTATCGCCGTTTTTAAGATAATTAAAGTCGCAGTTGATATTGTCGTTTTTGAGCATTTCTTCAAGCTTTTTTCCGGTAAAGCCTCCGAGAAAGCCGAGTGCCGTGTTGGGAATTCCGAGCTGTGTGAGTATGACCGACACGTTGATGCCTTTTCCGCCGTAATAGATTTCTTCGCCGTCCGTGCGGTTTATGTCGTCGGTTCTGAGAGCTTTGAGCTTCATCACATAGTCGAGAGCCGGATTCAGAGTAACGGTGTAAACCATTAAGCAGTTACCTCCTTCACTACCGTTTTTGATTTAAGCTGTTCGTCATCGCATTTGTCGCAGACTATACACGCCGCCGCAACCGGTGAAAATGATACCGCCGAAACTTTTCCGAACTTTGTGTGGTCGCAAAGCACATAGGTTACAAAGCTTCGCTCTATGGCAACGGCTTTTAGCATTGCCTCTTCGGTGTCCGGGGTTGTAAAGCCCTGCTTTTCGCTGACTCCGTTTGTTCCGATGAACGCTTTTGAAAAGTTATATTTCTGAAGATTTGAAGCGGCTACTAAGCCTATGATTGCCTCGGTTGTGCTTTTTAATTCACCGCCGATAACAAAAACCTTGCAGCCATTGGCTGTCAGCTCCTTTGCGTGGGCGATTCCGTTGGTTACAAAGGTTGCTTTGGAAGAGGAAATATATTTGGTCATAAGAAAGGTGGTCGTGCCTGCGTCGATAAAAACGAAATCATCATCATTTATCTGCGATGCGGCATATTTTGCTATTGCTTCCTTTTCGTTTATGTTCATCAGCGATTTTTTGTTGAAATCCTCCTCGTTGTGGAGAAATTCCTGCCCGAGAACAGTCGCTCCGCCGTGAACCTTGTTTATTTTTCCGAGCTGGGAAAGAGCCAAAAGGTCACGCCTTATCGTAGATTCGCTTGTTTCGAATTTTTCGGCAAGCTTTGAAACGGTAACCGAGCCGTTCTGACGCAGAATTTCAAGTATCTGCGCTCTTCTGTCGGTTGTAAGCATATTCACACCTCCGATATCTCTGTTGTGCCTTAATTATACAGAAACATTCAAATACAGTCAATATCGCGCAATAAAATTCAGCGTTTATGCTTATAGTGTGCCCGTTTTGTTATCTAATATGCAATATTATTGAACTGTAAATGCGCACTTTTGCACGTTTCAAATTTTTCAATCATAAAAATACGCATCAGATAACATAAAAAAATCCGCCCGAAAGGCGGACGACATCAGTCATAAATTCCGTTAGCAGACGGAAAAAAGCCAATGAGAAACTGCGGCTTTTTCGTTTTTCTCGTTTTTGACAAAAATAAAAACCGAAAGCCCTTGAAAACAAAGGCTTTCGGCATTGCTTGTGTCTGTGGGGTACAGAAAAGATGTTTTTATGTTTTTTGTGGATAGAGTTGAACTCTCGGAATTTTTAATGAAATCGTTCGCGTTGCTCACGATGAAATCAAAACCTACGGTTTTGATGAAATTTTCGGCTACGCAGAAAATGAAATTAAATCCACCCATCGCCGCAGCGATTTAATACGCTGAAAGCGTATTTCATATTGCGAAGCAATATTTCACCCACCCGCAAGGGTGGATTTAGTTGAAAAGGACAGATTTCTAACGAAATCTGTCCTTTTCTGGCGCGCCAAAAGGGATTTGAACCCCCGACCTTCCGCTTAGGAGGAAGATGATAATGTCGAAAGATGAGTATTTGATAACCGATACGCCCGTCAAAGCGTTAACGGTTTTTGCAATGCCAATGATTCTTGGAAGTTTTTTTCAGCAAATATACAATATGGCCGACAGTCTGTTGTACAAAGAAGATTTTGCATGGATGAAAAAAACAAACCTTGTTGAGGTTAAATTGAGTTTTCCATTGTATTGTATTGCTAATGAATAAGAATAAGAAAAAAAACAGACAATGCTGAATACTCTGGAAACAAGAATATCTGAGTATAGTATGTAAGTTCGTAACAGAATGAAAGGAGCGATTCAAATGAGCAATTTGGAAAATTATATGAAACAGCAAGCAATTTTTTGTGAACAAAATGATAGCATTAGTAAGAATCTGTATTCAGAGTATGGTGTAAAAAGAGGCTTACGAGATGAAAAAGGCCAAGGTGTGTTGACAGGGCTTACAAATATTTCTGATATAAAAGCTTTTGAATATCATGATGGAGTAAAGAGCCCATGTGATGGCGAGTTATCTTATCGTGGTTATAATATAAAAGATTTAGTAACAGGAGGTAAAGGAAAAAGGTTTATCTTTGAAGAAGGAGCATATCTTCTTTTATTCGGAGAATTGCCAACTAATACACAGTTAATGGAATTTCAGGGAAAACTATCTGATTGTATGGAACTACCGACTGACTTTACCAGAGATGTCATTATGAAAGCACCTACATCAGATATTATGGGTTCTATGACTCGAAGTATTCTTACATTGGGCTCTTACGATAAGGAGAAAGAAAGTCTTGAAATTCCGAATGTGCTAAGGCAGAGTATGCAGTTGATCGCAGTATTTCCTATGTTAGCAGTATATGCATACCATGCTTATTGTCATTATGAAAAAAACGAAAGTATGTATATTCATAGACCTGAAAAAGATTTATCTATTGCTGAAAATTTCCTGCGCCTATTAAGACCAGATACAAAATTCACAGAACTGGAAGCAAGAGTACTGGATATAGCATTATTGTTACATATGGAACATGGTGGTGGTAACAATTCTACATTTACTACACGGGTAGTAACATCTTCAGGTTCAGATACTTATTCTGTTATTTCAGCAGCAATGTCATCCTTAAAAGGAAAAAAACATGGCGGTGCAAATCTGATGGTAATGAATATGATGGATGATATTAAAAGTCATGTGAAAGATTATGAAGACGAAGAGGAAATTACATCATATCTGAGTAAGATTTTGAAGAAAGAGGCGTTTGATCAGAAAGGACTTATTTATGGAATGGGACATGCTGTGTATTCTATTTCAGATCCGAGAGAAAGGGTGTTCAAAGGCTTTGTAGAACAACTCGCAAGGGATAAAGGACGTGAGAAAGATATGACCCTTTATAACAATATTGAGAAGATTGCACCTAAGTTGATTGCAAAGCAGCGTCAGATATTCAAAGGAGTAAGTCCTAATATAGATTTCTATAGTGGTTTTGTGTATGACATGTTGAATATTCCAAGAGAATTGTACACGCCATTATTTGCGATAGCAAGAATTGCTGGTTGGAGTGCACATCGCCTGGAAGAATTGATAACTACAGATAAGATCATTCGACCGGCATATAAGAGCCTAGTCAGCAAAAAAGAATATATAGAAAGAGAGGAACGATAATATGGGAGCAGGAACCAGTGCAGAGGAGTTTTTTTTAAAGAGCATCAATGTTGAAAGCATATTTGAATTTATTGAAAGAACAGATTATTTGTTTCTTTATAGTATAAAGGAATGTGTTGAAAAATCAGACTGTCATGAAGGAGTATATCTTTCAGAAGTGGCAGAATACATGAAATTATCGATTCCAGAAACATCTAAGATGGTAAAAAGTCTTGAAAATAAAGGATATATTATCTGGAAATTAGATGAAAAAAAAGAAAGAACATACCTTGTTTTGACGAACAAGGCAATTGAATTAAGTAATTGTCAGAAAGAAAAAATGATAGAAGCTTATGAAAAAATCATATCGAATATACAAGAAGATGACCTGGCAGTTACACGGTGTACATTGAGAAAAATCCGACAGCTTATGGAAGAAATAAAATAGTGATTAATACAACGGAGTAAGAAAAGCTCCTTCATATATTAGAATAAAAATATGACTGTTTCTTTAAAAAGAAGCCGGTCATATTTTTTTATGAAAAATAAATTTTGTTGAGGTTAAATTGAGATTGACTTTGTATTGTATAAGTATGAAATAAAAAGG
>OBWW01000606.1_pt1 | contig 25661 bp, 53 predicted proteins | sample 1538091 | NCBI WGS metagenome assembly OBWW01 (sample SAMEA2580125, study PRJEB22360) | human gut metagenome | biome: human gut; feature: human-associated habitat; material: faeces | place: Denmark | collected 2008/2010 | reverse complement strand
GGGCTTCCAGGGCTTCCAGGGCTTCCAGGGCTTCCAGGGCTTCCAGGGCTTCCAGCAAAATTGTACTTATTTTACTAATTTTTCGCAAGGATTTTTTGGTAATATTTTGTCTTTTGCCATAGCCATAAAATACGAAAATTATAATATTTTTGTTCCCATAATATTTCTATCAAATCATTTACCCCGGGGGTATTAATTTTCTTTACCTTACGCTCAGATTTTCAACTTATCCAACATAACGGGCATGAGCTTGCCGTACCGTTTCTTTGCTAATTTTTGCATAGCACTTAAGTGTTGTATCAACTTTTTCATGACCAAGCACTTCCTTTACCATCTCAATTGGAGCACCCTTATTAATCATATCTGTTCCTACTGTACGCCTGAAAACATGAGGTGTAATTCTAACACCGTCTAAATCCGCATCACGTTCTTTTATTTGATTAAGAATATTTCGTACTGTCTGGTCCCCTATGCGGCTTTGAGGCCTATGTGGTGATACAAACAACGCTGGGTTATCATCATTACGGCTGTCGAGATATCTCCAAAGATGCAATGCCACTTGTCCATTTAAACATACTTGCCTTTCTTTTCTTCCCTTTCCATAAACCACAGCAGTTTTACGATGAAAGTCCACATCTGTAATATCCATTCCACATAGCTCAGATACCCTTATACCTGTTACATATAACATATCACATAATGCCAACTCAAATTCATTTTCACAAGCACATCTTACCATTTCACGTTGTTCTGGTTGCAATGTCGAACCTATTTTATATTCCACCCGTGTTTCTTTTAATTTCTTAGCTGGATTATTTGGTAACAGGTCCTCTGTATACAGAAAAGAGAAGAAACTACGAATAGATATAAGTTTACTATTATATGTCCTGTCTTTCCATTTACGAACAAGCTTTCCATATGCAAGGTATCCCTTTAAATCTTGATATGTAATTTCCTTTACATTTTTATTTATATGTGCCATCATATTTTTTAAATTACATTTATAGTTGTTAATACTACCATCTGTGCACCCATCTAACTTCATCTGGAGCAAATAGGCATTAAGGTATTCCACTGACATATCTATTTCATTAGATAACGCTGTTTCTTCTGTAAAAAACTGAAATCCAGATAAACACATGTTGAGTATCTGTTTTACTTGATTAAGTCGTTCCTGTTCTTCGATGATATCTACAATATTATCCATCACACGCCTGACAACATCATCCATACTTACCTGTTCTGCCATATATTTCCACCCATCCTTTCCTTGTATTTCCGTGCAGGATAGGTTATGATTATCCTATCCAAAGAGAAGAAGCCCTTCAGCCGCCAAGCACACGGGGTTTCTTTTTTCGTACATATGTTCTTTTATAATGTTTTTTATTGCCGGGGTACTCCCCCGGCTTATTACATTTCAATCTCAATATCACATTCATCTTTCAACACCGAACGGATATCATCCAGTGTGTACAACCCCTTATCAAACTGCCTATAAAACTCGATACAGTAATCTACGAACCGTTGTTCCCGGCTCTTTCCGTCCACTTCCCTACGTATCAGTTGACCAAAATGGTCCTTAAACATCAATACTGGAATACCCAACATCATGAGAAAAGCAGTCTCTGCCGCGTCATGGGTAGCCTCTTGTTTAATTTCCCGCAATTGGTCTCTGGATAGATTATATGTAGGCTGTTTTCTGTTCTCTCGCTCTACGCGGCGCCTTTCTGCTCGTGTCATAATATCTCCTCACTCCTTCGACAAATCATGTGTCTTTATCATCCATACAGTATCAATTTTTTTCTCTATAAATACGTTCTATTTCTTCCAATAAGACATGTATTAATAGATTCTTGATGAATTGACTTTCTCCGAATTCCTTCCCTAAGTCTTTTATTCCATCTATAAGACCATCCCAGTATTTATCAGAATCATCGGGTTCACTATACTGCTTAAACAGTTTCCATGTATATGTAAATGCCCTCTGGTAATCCTTTTCCAACAATGGATCACCACCTGCCCTGACTCTCTTTATTTCTTGCCAAACGGCTAGGCAAAACAGCCGTCTCATGACTCCAATGTCATGCTTCCATAGCATTTCTTCTATATGTTTCTTCGTAACCTTTTTACAGTTTTTCATTAGCATCCATGCGTCTGTGTAGGCTTGCCAGTACCTCTTAAGTTGTTCTTCGCTCATACTCCACCGCCCTTACCGTGCACAAACAACTAAAACACTTATCATCACCAAACTTTCCATCATAGTGACTACATGTGGAACATGACTTTTTATTAGCCTCCATAATAATTTTTCTTAACCACATATGTAATTCATAAGTCACTTTTTCACCTTCTTTTAACCTATTTTTATTAGTTCGTATTATTAAAGCCTCATTCTTTCTATCACTGCTTTATATCATCCTTTCAAAAATTCTTGCTAAATAGCTCAAGCTGCTTCACTGGTTCAAAATTCATCCACAATACTTCTCGTTTCTTACTACACACCTGGGAATAACAAATTGTTTCTTCCCTATACCATCCCTGCAGGCGGTCGTTGTACAATTTATTATCATAACCGCTTAGAAGGACCGGCCCCTTATGTGCCAGAAGCGTGTCAAGCAAATCGTTCTGATTCTTGTCGTCCATCTCGAACCGATATTGTTTCCCATGTCTGGTACCTAAAACGTAAGGAGGGTCCGCATAAATTAATACATTCGGATAGTTAAATCTTGGTATAAGTTCCACAGCTGGCCGATTTTCTATCTGTACTCCACGAAGTCGTTCGGCCGCCTGCATAATCTTTTTCGGCAAATTGCACCAATCCTGCGAAGCGTACGAACGCTCTCGCCCTTGGACATCATTCTTCCATCCAACTTTTTCACCGTTCGTCCGAAATCCATGCCCCATGTTCAGACGTATGTAAAAATTTACAGCTCTGTCAAAGCTATCTGCTGGCACCGTTGCAAATGCGTCATCATATACCTTCCTAGCATATGGTGTAAAATATATCTCTCTGGCCAGACGTTCTGGGTCTTTGCGCATCCATTCAAATAAGTTAACTATATTACTGTCTAAATCATTCACAGTTTCAATATGGCTGCGGGGTTTATTAAATAAAACAGCTCCGCTCCCCAAAAATGGCTCCAGATAACTGTGGTGTGGCGGAAAGAAACTAATAATCCAGTTTGATATACTCCACTTACTGCCTGGATATTTCATTACTGCTTTCATCTTCGCTCCTTTGTAAAGACCTAATAGTGCATATGTCAGTTTTACAGATTAATCATCATCGCTAAGCCAATCCCAAAACTCACACTCGTCTGCTGGATAAATATTATCAGTGCTTTCGATCCCATCGGCGTGTACATTTTCACATCCAAAAATGTTAGACAAAGCACATGCTAAACCATCTGAATCTACACAATCGCCAATTTGGTCAAGCGCATCCTCCACCTGTTCCGGATTCTCACATTCTATTTCAAACGTTACATCTGCATAGAGCTTTTCTCTTACCTGGAACTTAACTTTCATCTTATCTCCCTTCCTCCGGTATTCCCGGAAAATATCAATTTACTGGTTCCCAATACCAGTCAACCCGTTGCATGACAATTTCTTTAATATCCTCTTCTATTTCTTCGTCTGTCGCCCCGTCCGGATATTCCAGCTCATCCTCTACATCAGTACCAGCGTATCCATAATTAGCTTTATATTTTACTTTTCTCATTTTTCATCTCCGTCAAAATCTTAATTTTATTTCTTTTTAATTACAACGCCCATTGCCCTCTCTAACCCGTTCTCGCCAAGCCACAAGTCAAACTCTGCATTGACTTGTGATTCCAGGTCCTGCATTTTCTTCTCAACTGCCTTGCGAGCCTTTCGAGAAAGGTCATCGGAGATGAAAGCAACACCCAACCAGTTATAATCCATTATGCCGTTCATCCTGGCTCCTTTCGAAAATGTTAATTTTCCCAATCAAGCGCTTGTCCGCACTCTGGGCAAAACTTGAATATTTCTCCACTATCTCTGTCTAATCCTTCATTACACTCCGGACAACGATTATAATAATCTTCGCAGCTTCCACAGTCCTCTTTTTCGCAGTCCTCACATTTTTTAGTTCTTACCTTTGTTGGAATCTGTTTTCTAAGCGCTAAGATTGCCGTTGCAAAGGCCGATTTATAAATATCGTCCTCTCCGGATGTACAGTCTGCTATGCACTCCTTAAGTCTTATTATTGCTTCTTCTTTGTAATTCACTTAATATTCATCTCCTTTCTGCGAAAAATGTTAATTCTGGTGTGTAAACAGCCACCATAATACCACCAGATACAATGCCCAAACCACATTATCGCACTTCCTATCCCATTGTAGTTCTTGGTACTGCATCCACTCCATGCCGTACCAGACCGCGGATATTGCCATGCTTACCACCAATGCCTTAATTAGTGACAATTCCATTCCTCCTTCAAATAACGATATAGTGGATGTGCGCCAGACCGGAACCCCTGGCCGTATGGTCCTCCATTATCTCTCCATAGGCACATCCGCTGCTGGTCTTACTGGTTGTGCATACATCAGAGCCATGCCAGCTATCTTTACGCAGTCACGGTCCTGCGAATCAGGTACCGGTATGCGCTGCTGTGTTATAAGCTACGATTTTGCTAACTTACAAATGCTTTGTATTCCTCATAATCTACCAGCACGGTATCATATTCATCCCATTTTCGCACCAAATCCATGGTCATTTTTACAGGCTTGTCACACTTTATAACACCATGTCCATAATGCTTCTGGAAATCCTCAAGACTATATAATTCGCACTTGTCATAATCTATGGTGCCTAAATATCCAGTAAAACAACGCTCCTGCTCATCCTTGGTCCTTTCCCATCCCCATAAAGTGAATCGGGTTCCGGCAGAGTGCTTGATACTTACGGCTAAATATTTTCTATCCTTCATTCCTCTGCCTCCATGCGCCACTCAATATCCCATTTGATTCTCTGCCCACAGTGTCCACAATATGGATAATTTGAATTAACCCCTTCACCACAAGATGGGCACAATCCGATATTCTCTTTGTCTTTAATAAAACATCTTTCATCCTCTGGTTTTTTTGCTATCTGTTTCTGTAGAGCTGATATGACAGCCTCAACATTTTTCAATGGTATATGTCTAAATGACTTAACCTCTTGGCATCCCATCAATTTTGCATTTTTAACTACCATTGATAGGTCTTTCGCGATTCCTTCTTCAATCATCTCTCTTCCTCCTGATGCATTTCGTCATATTGGTACTGTAAACGGCATTCTTTACAGGTTCCGTAAGGTTCTCCATCTCCACCCATGGTTCTTAATCCGGCACATAAGCCTTCTTCCATCCCTGGATATTCAAATTTGGTCATATAGCAATGAGCAATCGCATCTTCAATCCTTTTTTCATCTGCCTTTATCTTTTTGTATTCCCAATCCAAAAGCATGAGCAAATCCGCTCTTGTTGTCGCATTATGAGTTTCCAGACTTAACTCCCGCTCTATTAAACCCATCTTTTTTTCGTACGGCAGCCATTCAAATCTTTCTTTGTCATACTTCATTCCTTCTCCTCCTTATATGGTTCCGGTAATGGCATCCAGGCCAGCACGTCCAGTTTTTCCCACCCATCAGTAAATGTTGCTCCGTTCCAAAATGCCCTAATCACACAGTCTGTATTTTTGACAGATACTAAATATATCTCCAATGGCTTGTTATCATATAGCGGATTTTCTTTCGGTTTTTCCGGCAGCCGCTCTTTTATGGGAATCCACTTATGTATCATCCCTTCTATTTCCTTCGGATTCACACCCGTATTCTCAAAGTCCATAAGTGTTTCCCTTAGGTCTGCCATTGCCCACATAAGGCGGTATACCAATGCGGTGCGCCCATTTGGGTCATTGATACCATATTGCAGGTTGTCCATGAGGATATCATCCAATGTTTTATTGTCATCCGGCAGTTCGATTCCCTCTGCCTCGCTGAATTTGCGGATGAAGTCCCGCAAATCCATGTCTGAATCATAATCTCTGTACCATGCCCACCTGTCCTTTGCATACATGCAATTATGTGCCAGCTCTACCATGTTCATTTCGCTGGCAGGCTTTTCTACTGTCAATCTTTTCATTCCTCTGCCTCCTTCATTGTTACGAATCAAGCCATTTCCACATTATGATTCCAAAAACAATCAACATTACGATATAAACAGTCGCATCTGTTTCTACCATTTACTTAACCTCCGCTAAATGCATGCCAAATGAGTCAATTGCCTTCATAGCCTCTCCCAGGCTATCAAACACCATACCGTCATACAATATATCATCAATCCGGTACCCCAGTTCATCGCCATCGGATGGGGTTGCTACCCTCAAGGTGCAGATATCCATGCCTTTGTATTCCATTACCTTTGCGTATCTATCATTCAAATGTTTCATTGCATTTACTCCTCTAAATACGTGTTTAATCAAACGGTATTTCCCCTTGTACTGCAATAAATCCAGTATCAGTCTTATTCCATCCATATATTTTCGTTTCGGATGAATAGTTCTTCAGACGTTTGGTTTCTGGCTCATAATAAAGTGGGATAAAGTAATCCATCATGCCGCCATCACGGTCCTTAGCAATCTCAATTACGTTTGTTGCCTGGTAAATCGGGTTATCATCTTTCCAACCAAACATTTGCTTACTAAGGCGTTTGAAATCCTGATTAACTCTATGCACAATAAATGCATTATCTACAGCATTTCCTAAATCTGCTGTACCAGAAATATCGTCCAACCGCAAAAATCCCATAGCCTTGCGAGGGTGTGCCACAAACAAAATATGTACATTATAAGGCTTAGCAATCTCACCTTGCAGTGTCAAAATAAATTTGGTTTGTGCCTCATATTTGTTTTCTGACATACCGGAAATATCGAAGGTCATAAGGTTATCTAAAATCAACATATCCAACTTGTCAGCCTCTATTTTACGTTTAAATTGTTCTTCCACCGCTTGAAAATCAAATCCGTATTCGTTGTTGTATAACCAGAATTTTCTATCCAGCCATTCCGCAATCTGCTCCTGATATTTTCTCTGTACATTGTAATAACCTTCGAATTGAGTAGGCTCTGTGTAGCCTTTTCCGGCAGCCTGTAGATTCATCCATCTCATAAAATTCTTTGGGGCCAATTCCCCTGAAAAAACTCCAATATTGTTTCCAGCCTCAACGCCGTCCAGAACCATCTCGGAAATAACAGAACTTTTACCAGCTGCTCTCAACCCTGACATAACAGAAACATATCCCTTTTTTAGTCCCCTCATTTTTTTGTCAACATCTGCAATTCCAGTTTTTATAAAACGTTCATCTGGCACCGGCAGGTTTAGAATATCCGTAGCCGTATAAAATATCGGTTTTCCATCTACCGGTTGAATAACCTTTACTTGGGATTGAACTGGTTGCCTTGAATAAATTTTCCGCTCATATTCCTGTTGCCTCTTTTCGTATGCATCAGGTTCATACAATATTCTCACATCCCGCCAGGTTTTATCCTGGCAGGAATTATGAAAGCAATGAAATCCGATTGCCCCTGACCGCGCCTGGAAAATACAGGCGTCTTTTCCTTTGTGGTTGCTGTCAAACGGGCATTGTTCCAAAATATACTTGGTTCCGTCCGAATAACTGGTCTTTTGATACCGCAATCCATATTTTATCAGCCATTCCTCCAAGTCGAATTCTCTGGGGCTGTAATCATTGTATTTCTGTGGCTTCTCTGGTACAGGAAGCATAGCCGCTAATTTTTCCAGATATGCTTTATCTGTTGGTTCTTTACTTCCCTCAGTCAGCAAGTGACTCATACGGTGCGGATTCTCCGATGTATTACTTCCTTTCCGCGCCATTGTTCCATATAATTTGCAGATTCTTGCCGGGTTAAAATTGGACTTGTCGATGGATACAGTCTCATTGCTAAAAAACATGTCCAACACCATAAGACAACTCTTTACCAAAGTTTTATTTTCCTCTGAATTTGCAAGCTGAATCCTATATAACAAATGTATTCCATTTCCACTCATAGCTGTGACTGGTGAGTTAAAACCAATATTCTTCATAAACGCATAAACTCTATTTCCAGTTTCCTTTGCCTTTTGTAGCTGTTCATCCGAACTAGATACACCTGAAGGACGTTTGGGGTCTACGTCTACAAAAAGCCAATCATAACCAACAATATCATTATCGCTTGTCTGAACTTTTGTATTTGTTACAAACCGATTTCTTTGCTCTCTGGAATAGCAATCTGGCTTAATGTCGTTCAAAACCATGTATATATTGCTATCCGATGAATTCAGATGGCAAAGTTGTTCCAGCATAGTATCTGCATTACGAAAATAGCCACTGCTTACCCTCTTTCCATTTGCTTCCAGGCAACGAACCTCAAACAACTCACCATCATTTTTTAAGGCATGTATTGTTTTTCGGATTTCGTCTAACTCAAATATTTTCTGTCCTACTGCCATTTCTTAGACTCCTCTACTGCCAGCCCATCCACTTGCTCATTATGTATATTTCCATTATGCCCTTTTACCCAAATTGGAGAAATATCCGCAAACTGCTTATAAAGCGCAAGTATCTCATTCCACAATTCAACATTCTTTCCCACCCGATATGTCCCTTTTAAGGTCTCGATTACATATTTGCTATCAGAATAAAGGACTACCGGCAAACTTCGGTCAGTAATACATTTCAAGGCATTCAGAACTGCCAACATCTCCATCTGATTATTTGTTTTCCCGCGACACCCACCACTCTTTAAGCGATATTTGCCATTGTAGATTAACTTAGCCGCCCAACCACAGCCAGAATCAGGTGAACCATTATTAAGAGCTGAACCATCCGTATAAATGATGATTTTGTCTGTTTTATCCATCATTGCCACCTCTTTGCATTCCCTGCCTTATATTCCTGCTGAGCAATTTTTTTCGCCAAATCCCTAATCTCGGAAATTGCTGGTGGAAATTTGCTTTCTTGAACCCATTGGACTGCTGCTTTCTTTATCCATTCGGACTCTAAATCACACAGTGCTTCGAACCATACATTAACCTCGTTTACATCCTTCAGCAAATTATTTCTGGCATAAGCTCCACGCAAAAATGAAATAACATCCACAAAGTCTGTCTTACTCATTCAGCCATCCCTCCAAACTCCCAGATTTATTCTTGTCATCATATTGACCTTCAAGCACTTTAGGAAAATTGTTGGGTCTGGCAAACCATTCAAAATCAATCATCCAACCGCGGTTGCCTCCACCTTTCAAAAATGTGCTGCCATTTATTTTTTGTATCGCTTTGAGAACATCATCAATGCCATACTCTTTTATTCTGGCAGAAATCATTTTGTACCTGGTGGATGTTGATGTCATTCTACTAACAGGATTCACTCCAATCTGATTCCAAGCTTCTACTACTCGTTGGACATCTGTCCGACATATAGTGTCGTCAGACACTATAATATCTTTACCTATACCTATCCTATCCTTATCTAACCTAACCTGCGCGTCCAATGTAGACATTGTGGATTCAGCCTGGATACATTTTGTATCCAAATTGTTTCCAGACTGTTCGCAATCAGTTACCAAACTGTATGCACCGTTTTCTTTTTGAGTCAAAAGCGACAACTCGTCAGTATATAAAGTTGGCTTATATCGGTCCTTTTGGATATAATTATGTATCCTCCAATGCTTTATAACGCAAACTCCATCTTCGAACTGGATGATAAAACGTTTCATAAGCAGCATGTCATAATCATTTTGGTTTGCTCCAACATTCCGCATTATTTTCTTTGCGTTATTCAAAAATCCATCATCATCTGCCCTTAATAACAAATGAAAATATAATGCCTGTGAAGATAGTGGCATTTCAGTAAATGCATCACTATCAATGATTTTTTTTGACATCATACGTCTTTCCGCCATAATTAACCTCTGCCTTTCCATAATTTGGACACTTAAATGGCTTGTCCTTGAAATCTGTCCTCAAAATTTTCTTTTTAGCCAGGCAGACTGGCTTTTGTTGCTTTGCCGTAGGGGAATCTACCCAAATAATATTGGTGCAATGTTCGCAGTCAGCCTTGAACCGCTTATAATGTAAAATTTCTCGAACATAGTAGTAAAATGTATCAAGGTCGTAAAAATCGCTTCCATCATCAATCATGTTAAATACTTCCTTGATAGAACAGCCATCCTCCAGATTCTTAACAATAAATTCCCGCTTTTCTTCGAACATGCTATTGCGCTTTTGATGCCCAGACATTTACATCACCCCCAACAATTCAAGAATTCTTTTACCTGATTCTTCTGGTCTACAAAACAGAAACTTTACTCCATATTTGTTTTGCATTGTTGAACAGGACTTAGCAAGCCATTCACCGGTTGCCGCATCTGGAAAACATTGCACTAATTTATATTTGGGTTTACCATTTTTCCAACTCCCAATAATTTCTTTAGATTTTTTCCACATATCCAGCCTCGGATTGTGCCATATGGTTAGGTCCTCAAGTGACTGGACCCCTTCTTTATTTTCGACCAGAATGTAGAGCTGTATTTCACTGTTTTGCGCCCTCTTTAATCCTCGGTGGAAGAATCCATGCCTCTTAACGTAAAGCGTCTGAAAATCGCTTGTAGTGCGTTCAGCAATATGATTTTCAAAACATATAGTATCAATCTCTTTCTCGGCAAATCTATTTTCATCATCATCACAAATAGCATGATAAAGACGCTCTGCCAAATCAAAAGAAACTCCTTGCATTTCGCAAATATCGTATACTTTTTTATGTATTTCCCTTTTAGACATTTTCTTAAACTGGATATCACCAATTAACTCGGCGATATCCTTTTTAGTGTCCACACAAACACTTTGATTTGACGGTAACGTATAATCGCCACAATACAAAGCTGTACGGTTCCAGTAAATCCCTACTGACCGGAAATACTCATGCTTATTTTTATGCTTGTTTTCTTGCTGACGAGTATCTTCCAATATAAGCATTTCTATCCCCCTTTCGATAATGGGTAGCAAACTATCAATTAAATGGCAAACCCTCGTCCTCTACCCCATCTGGTATATTCATGAATCCGTCGCCTACAGGACTTGTTGAAACTGGTCTATTCTGTGGTTGATTTCCACCGTTAGAAGTTCCTTTGCTATCCGCAAACTCCTGGTCATCCAGGATGACCTCTGTTGCATATACCTTCTGACCATCTTTATTTACATAGCTACCTGTTTGGATTCTGCCCGACACCAACACCCGTATTCCCTGGTGGAAATACTTCTCGGCAAACTCAGCAGCACGGTCAAATGCAACACAGTTGATAAAGTCTGCTGTTGGCTGCTCAGCGGAACTGTCCTGACTCCTGCGGCCCCTCCTGTCCACTGCAAGGGTGTACCTGGCTATAGCCATGGAACGCTCTCCCTGTGAATATCTGATTTCAGGGTCTCTTGTTAGTCTTCCCATAAGTATCACTTTATTCATATCCTTTTCTCTCTTTCTCCGGCTGCCCCGAAAGACAGCCGGCAAACTTAAACTTAGGAAATTACAATGAACTGCTGAAGATGTACAAGTTCAAACTGTAAATATTCTTTAATAGATTTCATGGCGACATTCTTCCATGCACCACCGTCAGCCTCGAAGATAGCACACTCAATACCTCTCCCATCGGCCTGCCTCATACGGAATACGAACGCGCTCTCTGGCTGTGTTACTTCTACGAATGTCCTGAATGGACGCAGTTTAACCGGATTTGGAACAATAGCATCTCCCACACTTGTAATTCCTGTTTTTACCGTAGCTTTCTGCGTCACTCCATCATCGCCATATTCTGCGATAGATTCATCTTTTACCGTACCGGCAAACTTCAATAGCAACGCGCGGTCATCGTTGTCAATGAATTTAGACTGTAAGGCTATGATGAAACGTTCGTTTCCCATGTAGCGCCCATACTCAAAATCCGGAATCATGGCCTCTACCTCCACCAATTCTTCACGTTTCCGGTCTGCATCCAGCATCGAGAGCACTCTTACTTTCGTAGGAGAAACGACCTGCACCAACATTTTTTCTGCCATCTTGTCAACGCCTGCTTTCAGATAATCTACCAGACTGGTAAGCGTGTTCATCTGAATGGCAGAAGCTCTCAGTTCATTGTCTACTCTATATACGTCCTTATCGACATACCTTTCGCCATTGATATCCAGAACTTCTGCGGTTTTTAAACCAACAACATACTGTAAAGCGTCTCTTGTCATATCCATTTTTCATATCCTCCTTATGCCTGTTTAGCTACTCTCATATCCAAAACCTTTACCGGAGACTCTTTAATTTCTCCTGTTTCCGGGTCTACAACTTTTCCATCCACTACAAGTTCCGCCGGATTCTGTGCGCTTGGCTTAAATTCCATCTGTCCACGCATAGTATTTCCATACTCCTGTGCGTACACTTCTCCGGTTTTTAAATCTTTTCCGATTGCCATTCTTGTGACCATCGGTTTTACTGGAGCCAGCTTTGTTATAACGGAAATATCCACCGCCGCGTCATCCCTATCCTCATTCTGCTCAAATTTAAGTTTGATTGTGATTTCTCGTTTGTTTTTGTATGGAGTGTTGGGATTCTGCATATTCTCCACAACTTCCTCCATCGCTTTTGCAAATACTTCCTGCAGCCCACCGCCTACCAGTTCTTCCAGATTTACTTTTGCCATGATATTTTCCTCCATAGGTAATATGTTTACGGGTTACATTTATTTAATAGGCCTATTAAAATCACATCATAGTTTTAAATGGGATTGCGCCCATGTATTAATCACTTTCCGGCAGAATTTCCACACCGGTTACACGTTTTAAGAACAAACGCCCATCATCAGAAACGTGGTACCAATGCTCTCCGCTTTTCGTTGCTAATCCGATTGAAACAAGCTGTTCCCAATCCTCTGAATCTCTTGGGCCTGCGTCAAAATAGTTTCGGTATGGCTCATATCTCCGATGCTTTGTTCCACGCACCTTTTGGTTATCAAAACCAATGGCGTGCTTCATATCATCAATCTGCTTGTATGTAACCTTTTCATAAACTGAACTGTTTACCATGCCCTACTCCTTTTCCAAATCATAGAAGACCAGTTCCTCGCCCTCCGGTAGCGGACACGCATCATCTTTCCATTTCAATGATTTTACGCTTGTCCAATGGTCTAGGGGGTTGTAATCATCGCTTCCAATAATCCGTAATACTTCAACGGTATAGCAACGGCTGTCAATCAGCAACCTGTCGGAACGCTTATGCGTCCGATTGTCCAGATTATCCAAGATGTACTTACTCAGCTTTCTTGCATTCCTTAAATCGGTCTGCAACGGCTTGTAATGCAACGTGTAGGTAATTCCGTCAACTTCCTTTAAAACTGCTCTATCTGCCCATCTTGCTGTTTTAATACAGGATGTATAAAGCCAAATCTTACCCTCATATCCGTTCGCCCGGAGGCGATGAATCATTTCCAAAACTCTCGGCGCAAGTAACATCGGCTCTCCTCCGGTGATTACCAACTCCTCGTATTTCAGCAAATCTTCAAACTTGACCTCCGGCACATTTCCGATATGCTCATTACAGCAGTTTTCGCAATGCCTGGGGCATTTATATGTAACAATTACTCTTGCGACTTTCTTCATAATTCCTCCAAAGTTTTTATAGTGTTTTCTATCCTGCAAACCTCTTTCAAATGACGGTCACTCTCCATTTTGAAGAGTTCCCTTTGCTTCTCAATCAGAAGCTCAACAGCTTTCTTTTTGTCATCCTCCAAAAGATATACAGTATCGTTAAATCCAGTCACTGCACCGATTTCTCTTTTTGATATACGACTGTTCCATACTCCTAAAAGGGTATAAGATTTTGTTTTTTCTTCTGCCTCATACTCCGTTCGTTCAAACTGTCCAGACCATGAACGATATTGAAATTTATATATTTTCATATCGCCCTCCAATCAGTGAATCAAGCACCTGCACTCTGCTCTGCACCTTATCCGGCTTCGCAGAACCGCTCCCAACAGACTTGTTGTAAATCTCGTTCACGCTGGTCTGGCTGGAATCGAAAAACTTATAAAGAATCTCTTTCAGTTCTTCTACAGACATTCCGGCATGCAGGGCTTTCAGCGCCACATAGGTGCAAGACACCAGATGGCTTCTGGTTTTAATTTTCTTTAAAACTCTCTTATCAGCTTTCTCATCTGGATTCAGCAGGTCACATACGGCTTTGATGTAATCAAGTGCTTGTCCCATTTCCTGTACCTGTTCTTCTGTAACCACCGCCGATTCGATAAACGGACGGAAGCTTTTTGTCATGAAGTCCCGGCAATCCGAAAAGCATAATGTCCATGCCTGCATAGCTACATTCTCATCATTGTAATGGCGCTTCCCAGCCTCCGTAATTGCTTCGGCAATCATTTCATGCTTGGCAATTTCCTGGAATTTCAGAATGCTTTTCGCTTTAACTCTTGTCAGTTCTACACTGGTAAGAGGCTTTCCGTTATTAATACGGAAGAACAGTTCTGCAATCTCTTCCTCAGTAATGCCCTCAAAGTAATAGATTGTCAGTGAATAATCCTTTATATTGTCCTGCGCCCACTCTGGAAGTTCTGAAAACTTCAACCCTGAAACAGTTACAGGAAAACCATTTTCATCTATTACTTGCGGAGTATCATCTGATAAAGGAAACTCTCCATCCAGATATCCCTTAATAGAAAGTGACCTCTGCTGACCATCTAAAGCGTCATACTTACCATCATCTTTCCGTGCAAAGTAGAATGGTGGAATCGGATATCCCTCTATCATTGAGTGAATCAGCAAGGATTTTCTGGACATATCCCAAACCGGATTTCTCTGAACTGCACAGTCAAAAGAAACCTGTCCTTTCTCAATCTGGTTCCGCAGCGTTTTACCACTCCACTGAATGTTTGCTTTTTTCAGCATTTCTTGTTTCCTCCTTAAAATAGCTCTTTCCTTAACTCCGCTTCCAATCCAGCCTCTGCACAGAACACTTTAACGCGGCTTCCAGCCACTTTTTCGACCTCAGCCAACATTTGCTTGGGGTCTGCATTAAAATGGCTTAAATGGCATAATATGACGTTACGCAAACACGGTGTATGGTTTTTACGAACAACATCAAGTACCGTTGATAAACTGCTGTGTCCACGCATAACGTGTTTATAGTTCGCATCCGTGTTCTCCACATCGTCCATATGGTTACACTCAATCAGCATATGGTTTAATCGTTTCTTCCGGAATGTCCACGGAAGATATTCAAAATCTGTAGCAAACAGCAGTTTTCCCATTTCCTCATGTTTAACCAAATATCCATAATTTGGAGTATCATTGTGCGGCACATAAAACGGTGTTACCTTGAATTCTCCCACCTTGAACATTTTCTTTTCCGGGATTCCGTACAACCACCCACTAGACACACAGTCAATTAATCTCTGCGTTTCATCGTTAGTATAAATTTTGATTCCAGCAGAAAGAAAGTCTTTTGCGTATTTGAGATGGTCCTGGTGCCCGTGACTTACCAGGCACCCAACCACTTTCCCAATCTGGAAGTCGATAGTCTTCTTCACATCCAATAATCGGCAACCAGCTTCCAGAAGAAGAATTTCATTCTCAGCAATCAGCGCATAGGCATTTCCCTTACTTCCGCTTCCAATAACTTTTAGTTTCATCCCATTGTACCCACTGCTTTCACACCAACCATAATATCTGGTGGAATTGGCAACTTTCCAGAAAACTGCTCAATCGGCTTCCAGAGGTGCAGGCAGTTTTTCATATTGTTTACATAGTTCGTCTTCGCTGGATGATACTGGATAACTGTTTCGTCCTCATTCCAGAACACATCTTTCAGCAAACACATTTCATTCCAATCTGGCGTTCTATTCTTGGGGCAGATACTTACATGTTCCCATCCACCGCCATAACTCCAGATTACAGTTGCGCCTTTAAGTGTTCCTTTTGTAAAAACCCCACATCCACCATCAAAACCTAAATGTGTAATTTGGATATCATGTGCTCCTAAACACTTCTGCAAATCTCTCGCTTTCTTCATTCCTCCACCTCAATTTCATCATCTGTTGGAAACTGGAATATCCGTGGAAGCATATGTACATCAATGTCTCCAGCATTAGCAGGCTTAACAACTACTCCCGCGGTAGAGTTTATCAGTGCTTTCATGCTTTCTTCATCGAATTTGGCATTCATGTCAATTACCAAACTTGGCATAATTCCAGTATATTCCTTATGAAGCATCTTCATGGCTTTCTCTGCCTTTTCAGGCATTTCATACTGCGCCATCAACGTCCCTTTTCCAGTATCACCGACCATGTTCATGTGAATCATTCCGCCAGCTAAGTGAAAAGCCGTCATTTCATAAGGAACATCAATAGCACCATTCTGCGATATTACCCTCATACCTCGACCTCCTCGTCCGTAGGCATCTCGAATATTCCGAACTTCTGGTCTGCCACGTATTCATCAAACAAGTCTCTCGCAACTTTAAATATAGGACTTTGTATCAACAAATTCATGTTGTAACAATCAAGAATCCAATCCAGAACCTTTTGTGCCTTTGTTTCCGATGAATATGTTCCCAAATCGGCCCAGGCACGTTCGATTGGGTACGTTGCCACAATATGGTTATCTTCATCGCAATTCACAGAAACGCAATTATCCAGATTGATTATCTGCTTTCCATTCTGGCTTTTAATCAGCACCAAAGAACACCTCCCTCATTGAGAACACCCGTCTGCCCTTTTTTAGCCGTTCTCGGTTTTCTTTTGCTCTCTGCTCGCTGTCACAAATAAATTGACGACAGATTTCCGGCCTAACTTCATAAATCGTGCAGATTTTCTTCCCATTATCCCGGAATGGGCAGGTCATATCCAATACCGGCTTCGCCACCGGGATAAGGTGTTTGCTTTCCTTTATCCCTTTCTGGCGAATGTACTTGTGAATCCTACGGATTTCATCATCTGACAGAGGGAGAATATCTGAACAACAATTTCCGCACTTGGAGCATTTTCCATCAACCGTGTAATTGTAGAGGTTATCTTCGATACCTTTCGCAATTGCCGCTAATGCCGACATACACTCCATGGACTATCCCTCCATCCAGCTTTTATCCACTACAGGAGCTGTTTTTTTCTGCTTCTGGCTTGCTATCACATCTGCCATAGTCTTAGGCGGTTCCTTCTGCCCAATGGAGGACGGCTGTTCTGGCTCCATAGGAAACTCCTGGGCATTAGCATTGTAAGTGATTTCCTCCTGAACCTGCTGATACACAACATCGTCAAGCTGCCTGTATTCCTGTGCCGCTACTGGATTTCCAAAGTCTTTCGGAATCTTTTTCATGACGTTGTTACGCATTTTTCGGATAATCATACTTTCTCTAGACTGTGGTTCTGTCCATGCTGGAGAAAGATAAGGCTGCAATTCCGGGCAATCCAAAATCTTATCCAAATCATTCAGTTCCTTTGCTTTGTCCATGATTTCCTTTTTCTTTTCGGAAATCTGTTTTTTTTGTGCAGGTGTGGCATCATACCGATTTTCACAAACTCCAAAGGTTTCATTCATCAGATTGTTTGAAAGATGTGCATATAAGTTTTTCAGTACATCATCACGTTCCCCAAAATGAAACTCGGTATGACCATCGGCATATTCAATAGGGTAAACCACCCTCACAACTTCGCCTTTCCCAGTTGGCTCCCATTCTGGCGGCTCTACTTCGATACCTTTTCTTTTTCCATAAGAAAAACTATCGCCAGACCGGACAAGCCAATATGGGTGCACCATCTTAACCCCCCTGCCAAATTTAGCAGTTAAAGCATCATTCCCATCACCTTCAAGGCCCATTTCAATTTGTTTTTCCCAAACTGCCTTCTGACCTTTTTTTGCTGTATTTACACTGCGTACCTGAAAGTAGCACTCTCTGGGAACTGCATTAGTATTGAGTTTAAGTGCGGCAACGGTCAACAACGTGCTCTGCAAATTTGCCGGGTTGATATCATTGGGAGTAAGTCCCTGATTATGTATCAAACTGTAAATACACCCCATTGCCGCAATTACACACTGTTTGGAATATTCGTCAAAGGTCACGCCACGTTCCTCCAGCATTTGCCGCGTAGATTCTACACAGGCATTTGTAACCGTTGCAATCTCACTCCTAAATGCAACTGTAGCTGGCTTAACCGGTGGCTGTACTGTAGTTGAATCCTGTTTATTCTCTGTCTGCTTTACTACCATGATTATCTATCCCCTTCCCTATTCTTCAAACAATACGCCCATATCGGCCAGGATTTCATAAAATTTATTTTCAAGGGTTGCTCTATTTTGCATTCCAACCTGCTCGTCCTCTTCATCTGTGGATTTGGGTTCTACACAGAACCCTTTTTTCTTCAAGCAGTCCGGACAAATATCAACGGTGATTCCGTTATACCCAACGCCCTTCATCCTTATACCGTCTGACTTAATTGTTATTTTCGCCAAATCATCTTTGCTCTTACTCTGCTTGCAAATATCACAAGTAAATACCGTTGTTTGTGCCATAACTATCTGTCCCCTTTCTGCCCCATTCGGAACATCTGCTTAAAAGTGTCCAACCAGTTGCCCTCATTATATGCCATCTTATTGTAATGATGGCTGTTAGCCAACTGCGCTGAAGCGACTGCCACGCTCCCCATAACCTTCCGATTCTGCTGATAACTCCGGTGACTTCTCTGTTTATGCTTTAATGCTGTTGCCATGATTACTTGTCCTCCTTCTTTTCCATCAAATATGTAGCTTCCATATCAGCTTCATGAAGGGCCAATACCAGCGGATACTTCTCCATAGCCAATCCCAAGGTATTCCAGTTCTCTTTCGGTTCGTAGGCCCCCATGTGCCATCGGATTGCATACCGCTCAACCGGCAGCAACTTTATGTATTCTTCAATCATCATGACTGACTTCTCGCCATGTCCGTAAGGAATCCTATCATCAACCGTATAGAAAGGAACCTGCACCCATGCACCAGATTCATTCTTCTTGTTACGCATTTCGGTGGTGTAGTAATAGGTTTTGCACAGGTCATGAAGAAGAGAAACAATCACTATGCTATCATTACTGATTTTGTCCGTGTTCAGCAGTCCTTTCCAAATGTTGTGTTCAGAGCCAGAAGTCTTTTTGTCCAAGCAATCATAGACATTCAAGCTATGCTCCAGAAGTCCACCTTCGAAAGCCCCATGAAACCTCGTACTTGCCGGAGCCGTATAAAAATCACTCTTGCGGATAAATTCCATCAGTTTATCCATTCCTTCACGATTTACCGATAAAAGCAGTTTTTCAAACCGTTCCTTCATTCTTATCCTCGCTTTCTTCCACCAGACCAACAATGGATTTCACTTTATCAGCAAACGCCGCAACTTCTTCCTCCGGCACATCGACTTCGGTCACGATACCCTTTGCAGAACTGTTAATCTGCACCTTGTCGCCAACCTTGACCAGAACATCGGAACGATATGTATATGCCCTACCAGATGGCTTGTCTCCCTTCAAAAACTGCACTTTAATCAACATTGCTAAACTCCTTCCACATTTTCTTTATATACTTCCACTGCCTTTTCAAGAATTTCTCAATCTCTGGCATATCTGAATCCTTGATGTTTCTTACCTGTACAGGACTAAAAATTCCCTTACGTTGTAATAAGAAGAATAACCATAAATCTTTTGCACCACTGTCTTCGTTCTGCGTAATATCGAATCTAACACAGTAATTAAGGTCGGAATCAATTCCTAATGAATCATCTCCTATTCCCAGCCATTCTTCCTTGAAATCTGACCAGCTATCATATTCGCTTCTTCCAAAATTATCGGAACCGCCAACGTAGTAGTTGCTTTTACTGCAATAGTATGGGTGATTCGTAACGTTCAGCTTCATAAGTTAATTCTCCTTATGTTTTCTTCTGCACCAACCGTAATCATCTGTCTGGGTTGAAAAATCCACCAATATTATTCTAGGTTCCTCTTTCATACAGGCGAAATCCCCCTCGCAAATATATACGCACTCGTCACAGTCCTCACATTTTTTCATTACTATGCTCCTTTATAATCTTTATTGGATGTCCCAACGCCTTTTCAATTTTTGAAATGGTCATTTCACATGGTTCTTGAGGCTTTGACTTTTTCATAAAATCCGCAACTTTTTCTAAAGCATCAATATCTTCTGGTGTCAACCTCTTGGCCGCCTCAATGAAAATCTTAATGGCATGTAACATTTCAATAACCCGGTATTCGCTCTCCAAATCTCTCATAACTTCTCCCTCGCATCTAATTTGCTAATCTGTTTTTCTGCATCGACAGCAATCAATATAGCTGTATTTGCTTTGATATCAGAAAACCCATATTCTTCAATAAGAATTTTTCTAACAGACCAGATTAACGTTGATAGTGTAAAGAGAAGTGTTAAGGGAGTCTCTTTATCTTCTATGTCATTCCTTTTCAATTCTGAAATCCTCGTCATTGGAAACCGACAGCATAATCATCTGGGTATCAATCTCCGGCATATTGCCCTCCGATACCTTTTCAGCGTTGTCTACGATTACTGGGGCGCTGACTCCGATAATTCCAGATAGAACATTGATGATTTCCAGTCCTATAATCAGTTTCTCTGCGCCGCTGGTCGTGTTATCTCCATAGGGGGAACCGTTCTTTGTATAAACATCACATACACGCTCTACGCCACCATTCTTCTGCTGGCGGAATAACTGGAACCGTACATTTTCAAAGTGCTTGTTTACCTCTTCGGTCAAATAATTGTCCTTGGCTGTTTGAAACTCTTCGCACATCATCAAAATCCGCTCCTGGTCGGCAATCAGCTGAACTTTATCCTTAAACTGCTTTTCCAGTTCTGCCACACGGTCTTTGGCTTCATCGGACTTGTTCACAGCGGCAAACTTCTGGTTTACCTCGGCAAGCTGTGTCTCCCATTCAGCTTTTTCGTCTCTCAACTGTGTACGGTAATCAGCGCCGGTATTCATGTTCCGCAGGGCTTCCTCTTTTGCCTGGATTTCCATACACAGGGCTTCATATTCCTGGTTATCTGATAAATCCACCTGTTCTGGAAGTGCCTCTAGTTCTTCCATTGCCTTTGTCTTATCCGCATTTGCAGTCATCTTGTCTGCTTTCGCTGAATCCAAGGATTTTTCAGCAGTCTTTAAATCCTCTTTTGCATTGTTGATTTTCTCAACGCAGGCCCTGCCCTCTTGGCATATTTTGTCCAGCGAAGCATTCTGGTCCGCTTCAAATTTTGCCTTATCAGCCTCGTACTTCTCCCAGAGTTGCTTTTTATCCACTTCAAAGGATTCAATTTTCTTTCGTTTCAATTCTTCTGGTAAAGCCTGCCCGCAGGTTGGGCAAATCAGTGCATCGGAAGATAATGGTTCCGGTTCCACATATTCTGGGAATGACTTTGCCTCTTCAATCTCGACCTGTTGTGAAAGCTTTGCCCGAAGGATTTTGTTGCTCTCAACAATACGACTTAGGCGTTCAATTTCCATCTCTGCCGTCGTCTGCTTCTGCATGGCCCCCCGAAAATCATCATCAGCCTTATCAATTCGCTTTTGAATTTCTCGTTTCTGCTTAACCAGACCTTCATTAGATACCCGAACAATCTCCGACTGCTTCATCTTTAAATCAATGATGTTTTTAGATTTTTCATCATAATCAGTAATTGCCGCCGTAGAATCCTCGATTTTCTGGTCAATCTCGGCAATCTTCTCGTTGATTACATTCCGCTGTAGTTCCATATCAGAAACATCAATATCAACGATATCCTTGCTTCTCTCGTTGATAAATGCCGAAATCTGGTCACGCTCTTTGGTCATATCCGAAATGGAGCGCTTGGAAGTGGCCTTTACTTCTTCCAGAGTCTTTCCATCCTGGATAAATTTCAAAAGCTCATCGAAGCCGCCAACTTCCATCAGAATCTGTTCCTCGGTCACATTGGCAATCAGGGAAAGAATCAAGTCCAATTTCTCCTGCTTCGATAACCGGAAAAATGCGGTCGGGTCCGTAATCAACATGAAGTTCTTTTCTGATACAATATCGGCAATCCGGCGTTTGAACTCTGTTTCGGATATTTCCACATTGTTCCATGCATAAATGTTCTTATCTCCCTCGTGGACTTCTGTTGTTGTTCCGCGCTTCCGTACCCAGTTCTGCCGCTGAGTCTTTCTAAGAACGACTTCAACGCCGTCTACCAGAAGCACCAACTCCGCCACCACATCCACATGGTCGACATCAACGCCCCGGGAATCATAAGGCCTGGGACGAAATTCTTTTCCCTCGCTCTTCCCTGTGCTAGACTTTCCAAACAAAACCCAGAATATTCCATCCGCCATGCTAGACTTTCCTGTCCGATTCATAGCAAAAATCTGTGTTTTTTTCTCACCGAACTCTACAGTCCAATTTAATTTTTTAAAATTTTCAAAGCTGGCCGAAACCAGTTTAATCACTTTCATCTTGCAATCTCCTTTAAAATCCCTTATACTAAGGGTGTTTAGTTTATTTTGTTATTGGACTTCTCCGCGGTTGCCGCCGCTGGGGTCCATATTTTTGTCCAGACTTATGCCCTCTCTTTTTTCCAGCTTCTCTATCTTTTGGAACGCCGCGTCAATCGCTCTCTGGTAATCCTCTTCCAGGTATGCAGGGATACTCACTGCCTGCTCGTCCAACAGCTCCATCATAATCCGGATCTTTCGTTCTCTTGTCATCTCGCTTCACCTCCCATTAAAGTCTCACGCCCATGGCCAGCGCCATGACCACTGTTGCTACAACCACCATTCCGAACATCCAAAAAGTTGCTATGATAATCCATCTCGCTGCCGTCATTAGGGGATGCTCGTCCTTTTCGTCATCACATCTCAATTTCATACACCGTCCCTCTGTCGTACACTACACGGATTTTGTCACCATTAATGTCCGTCACTATGGCCTCATGTGCGTTAACTGTTTCCATGTGGCCATCCAGGCCTGGATAAACCGTTTCCAGATACTGATGGATACGGTGCTCCGCAAATGTCTTAGCTTTCATTGGCTTGTCCCTCCTTTCCATGCTTGTCCATCAGGGCCGCCTTTAGGCGGTGTCCTCCTGCTTTTGAATTCTTTCATCACGGAACTGTTCCAAGAACCTGTAGAACATTTCCGTATTCTCGTTTCTTTCTACCTTAATGTCCTCCGGGTTCGTATAGACTTTCCCGTCATAGGTTGTTATGATTACGTTTGCCATATCACCACCCCTCTCTGGTTGATTGTATGCTGTTACGGTTGTACTTCTTGTGTTGTCCGCCTTGTCTTTTTCCAGTGAAGAAAATATTATTATGGAATTAACAAAAGAAAATTTAACTTTTGCTCTATCACTTATTGGCACGCTTGGTACTATTTCTGGCTGGTGTTACTATTGGATAACCTCTCACAAAAATACACATCCCTCTCACATCCTCCTATTCACTTGCCAATATTCCGAAATTAACTCGTCTTTCTATCCTTAATGTCAGTACCACTCTTGGTCACACTAGGAATTAAGCCACACATCAGGCCAAACACCTTATTTTGACCAGCTTCATCCAGCATGGGAGCCATAATAAGGATATTTTTTAATGTGTCATCCGTTAATTGGATAGAGTTGATGTCCTGCATAGTTTCTCACCTCGCTTTCTTGTTTTTTCTTCTCCCTTATCCTATACTGTAATTACCAGACTGCCATCTGGAATACTTTAGAAAGGAGTTACCAAAAACTATGATTGAAGAAATCATTTCTTCTGGCTTTTGCCCAAAGCAAAACAAAGAATATAGCGTACTTGTACGTTATGATGGTAATGTGAGAATTCTTTGTGAATGCAAATACGCAGGTTTTAACGAATGCGACCAGTCTCCGTGTCCTCTCTTGGCAAAGTTTCCAGAAAATCGTTAATTACAGTTGGGAGTGCTGTCTGAATTGGCACTCTCTTTGTGTTTATACCGAATATCCAGTTCCTGTCCATTTATACTCAGATAGCGAATATAATTTGCGTCAAATGTAATATCCAAAGCATTTAAATCCAGTTTCAACACAGGCAATCCATCTGCTGTATGAGTTAATTCATATGCTCTAACCCCTTTTAACTCATGTCCATTGATAGTAATTGTTGCATGGCAACCATTTGCTCTTATCTCAATATGTGATGAGCAATCTGAAAAATCTGTCATATTAGGTATCATCTTCTTTCACCTCGTTTTTCTTATTTTGTACTACGAGACAATTATATGTCTCTTACAGACTTTTGTCAAGAACTTTTTTGTTGACAACGAGACTTTTTTTTGATATGATTAAATCAACGAAAAGAGGTGAAAATTTTGGAAGAAATAAAAGATAGAATAAAAAAATTGCGCAGACAACTTGATATGACACAGGATGATTTTTCTAAAAAATTAGGTCTCGCAAGAAATAGCATTGCAAGTTATGAAACAGGACGCAGAGAACCAACTAATGCAATAGTAGTGTCCATCTGCCGTGAATTTGGTATAAATGAAATTTGGCTTCGTACAGGCGAGGGCGGAGACGATAATATGTTTACCAAAGTTTCAGATGATGACCGCTTTTCTTTGAATTTAGGAAAACTGAGCACAACTGAAAATGAATTTATAAGAAATGGCATAAACTTATTAGCAGAAACGGACCCAGAGAAATTGAAAATTTTAGAAAATTTCATGAAAGCATGGCTAGGAATAAAATGACAAAGGCACCTCAACGGGTGCCTCCTTGTAGGGCAAGGATAAAAAGGTAAATTCTTCTAAGTAAGGCATTGTTATCAATTTCCTTAGCCTTTTCAGCAATAGCATTCCAGTATTCTTGATTACTCATATGTATGTACCATCCTTTCCCATAGTCATATTATTGACTATCTTATACAATAAGTACGCAGTAATTTTCTTTTTTATCTGCTGTTTCCACATTTGTCCGGTATAACGGACAAATATTGACAAGTGTCTATTATGTACCCCCGTTTAGGGGGTTATGCGGATTGAAAACAGGTCGGCTGGTGTAACACCCAATGCAAGGGAAAGGAGGCATATGGTGTGTATCGTGGGATTGGCCTTGCCATCTTCAATTTGATTAATTTGGGTTTTACTCACCCCAGATAGTTCCGCAAGACCACGGTCTGTAAGACCCGCTTTGGCCCGGAACTGGTACAGGTGATACTCAATTCTAAATTTAGGAACCATTTTGTGTATACCTCCATACGGACAGTATCCGCAGTAGCAGTGAATGATATACACAAACTTATGTCCTTATTCATTATACCAGAACACATGTTCTTATTCAAGCATTAGACTATGAAAAATTCTATTTCATAAGGAGGTACTACCATGAAATTTGGAATGCGCAAAATTAGCCCCATGAAATCGCTCAAGGCCAGGACCACCGGACGAGCAAAAAGAACGGTAAAAAAAGCATTAATCCCCGGCTATGGAAAAAGGGGGATGGGGTGGATAAAGAATCCTAAAAAGGCCGCATATAATAAAGTATATAAAAAGACTTCATTTAGTCTTTTTGATTTATTTAAATAACGCAAGAGCCCC
>OBWW01000605.1_pt1 | contig 25728 bp, 48 predicted proteins | sample 1538091 | NCBI WGS metagenome assembly OBWW01 (sample SAMEA2580125, study PRJEB22360) | human gut metagenome | biome: human gut; feature: human-associated habitat; material: faeces | place: Denmark | collected 2008/2010 | reverse complement strand
ACAGCACCCCTGGTGGACGGTAAGGAACTCGAATCCCTGACCCCCTGCACGTCAAACAGAATCCATACCCCCATTATGAGCGCAAATGCCGATAAATACTGGGTTTTTTTCAGCTTTGGAGAGCCCTAGTACCTCGACGGTTACTAACACGTTACTAACAAAATGTCAATTAGATGATATTAACTTCTTGTTTTAAATCTTCAAAATCAGCATGGACATATATTTCAGCGGTGGTTGAATAGTTAGCATGCCCAAGAATCTTTTGAAGCATTTCAGGCCGCGCGCCTGACTTAGCCATCATCGACGCAAAAGTATGCCGTGTACAATGTGGATTCTTCCTCTCAATACCCAAAGATTCCAACAGTGGATAATAATCTCGGGTCCGAAAATTGTTAAGGTCGATAGGGGCACCACTTCTGTTTGAAATCAAATATTTGCCCGGAGTTTCAAGCCAGTTTTTTATGTAAGGATAGATTTTGTCATGTATAGGTATAATTCTGTTTCGTCCGGCCTCAGTTTTTTCTCCACCAATCATGTAATGTTCATCCAGGTAGACATTTTTTTGAAGCATTTGGAATAACTCATTGATACGCATGCCTGAATAAAGCAAGACAAGAATAATCTGTGCCGACTGCTGATCATCCGCAGCGAATAATTTTTGAATATCTTCGCGGGAGAAAATGTTCTTTTCCTTCTTTATTTCCTGATCTAGTTTGATATATTCCCCATAGTTTCGGTTAATAAGTTCTTCCTGCATTGCCTACATAACTGACTGGCAAGCTGCTTGATCTTCTCTTTTCCGCTCCGGGAAAGCGGCTTGGCGGCTGCGGGATCAGAAGATTTTTTGTAAGCAGTATCAACAATCCTTTGAAAATCTATGGTTTTAATATCTCGCATCCTTATTTCTTTGATCGGCTCCATTCGCCTCCATGCATTAAGATATCCTTCTTTGCCCTTTTCACCCAAATCACGAAAATGCGAATCTTTCCAACGTTCGTAAACTTCCTCTAATGTATCGTTAAATCCCATAGGAATCCCGCGCTTAACGATTTCCTCAAGTGCTTCTTGAGCTTCGGCACGTGTAGCAGCGCAACAAATAATGTTTTTGTTTAACGCAGCTACCCATGGCTTTTTGCGCCGGCCGGACAATTTATAGATGGTTCCCTGCCCATTGGCTCGCTTGAGCGGTTTAGCGGTTTGTCTTATTACTTGTTTTTTACCACAATACATACAATACAGAGATCCGTTAGGAATAACGGCACAGCACTTCATGCACTCCATGATCTTCCAGGGCCTCCTTATAGAAATTTTTTATCAGGATGCGCCGTAATACCCCTTGCTTTAGCTGTGGGGATATAAGGCGCAGTTGAACTTGATTTGTGCAAAAGGTATAATAGATACAAATAATCAGAAAGGATGAAACAGCCGTGAAGATGGTTAAAACCTATCGGTATAAGCTGTACAACAGCAAGCGGAACCGCCACTTGGATGAAGCCATCAACACGGCTGCCTCCATCTGGAACTACTGCATTGCCGTCCACCGGCGCTATTACAAGCTGTATGGCAAGCATCTGTCGGCCAACCGGCTGAAGAAGCATATTGCCAAGCTGAAAAGACGCCGTTTCCCTCAGTGGAATAAGTTGGGCAGTCAAGCCGTGCAGGATGTTGTTGAACGGGTTGATCGTTCCTACAAAGCGTTCTTCCAGCACCATAAGCAGAAGCGACGGGGACGGAAATCTCCTCCCGGTTTCAAGAAGCGCAGGAGGTATTCTTCCTTCACACTGAAGCAGGCGGGCTACAGATTTCACGACGAAAGCAACATCGTCACCATCATGGGCAAGGACTATAAGTATTGGAAATCCCGCCCTTTGGAGGGGAAGATCAAAACCGTCACAGTGAAGCGGACTCCCCTCGGTGAGTTTTTCATTTTCGTCGTCTGCGAGAAAGAAGTGAACCAAGTACTGCCGCGAGCAGGTAAAGCTGTCGGGTATGATTTTGGCTTAAAGCATTTCCTCACCGCAGACGACGGAAGCGCTATTGACTCTCCAGAGTGGTACAAAGCCTCGCTCAAGGAGCTGCGGCAGGCCCACAGGGCGCTGTCCCGCTGTCAGAAGGGCAGCAACAATCGAAGAAAGGCGCTGCTCCATCTGAACAGGGTATATGAGCGCATCAGCAACAAGCGGCGGGACTGGTTCTTCAAACTGGTAAAACGGCTTGTGGGAGAAAACGCCGTCATCTGTCTGGAGGATCTAAACCTTGACGGGATGAAGCGCCTGTGGGGCCGCAAGGTGAGCGACTATGCCTTCGCTGAATTTGTCGGCATACTGGAATATGCCGCAAGCCAAGCGGGGACTACAGTCGTAAAGATCGACCGCTGGGCGCCATCCAGCAAGGTGTGCCATATCTGCGGCGGCAGGAATGACAGCTTGTCGCTGGACACCCGTGAGTGGGATTGCCCACAGTGCGGCGCCCACCTCGACAGGGATGTCAACGCTGCCATCAACATCAAAAACATCGGATCGGCTATGCTGTCTGCATAACCGCCAGACCCATGAGGTTGGGACATCAACCTTTGCAGGAGATAGCGTAAGACCAGCTCGCTGGCAGCTATTGTTGATAGCAGAATCCCCCTGCTTTAGCCGTGGGGAGTATGTCAAAGGCCGTCGGAGAGAAAATTAATGTGGCGGTGTAAAATCGGGCGTGAAGTGATACAATATAAATGACCTGGATAAATCATTCATAATCACTTCATCCGTTTTTGTGATTGATTGGTCGCCATCTCCCGCTAGTGTTGCAGCACTGGCGGGGGATTTTTTTGACAACAATGCAATTTGTTATTTTTCAAGATTAGAATGAATCAAACTAAGTAAAGCGAGCCTATCCCAAACAAAATTCCACAAAAATCACACTGCCTTCCCGTTTGATGATGTTTTTCGAATAGCGTACTTGTCTTGTTCCAGCAGAACCGCCATTCTTTCAATTATGCCCCCTCTGTCGTAAGCATCTAATTGAGAATACATAGAAATAGCTTGCATAAATTTTTCGCGATCATCCTGTTCTAATGTCATAATCCAGCGAGCCAAAGTCGCTTTAGCTGGGTCGTCATTAAGTGCTTTCCAAAGCTCATCATCGGAAACGATGGTGGGCTTTTCTTCTTCAGTTTTGTAGTAAAATTTGTTTAAGAAATCCGGATTTTGAGCCTGTTCAACAGTAAAACCTTGCGCAACAAGTCGACTAATATGCGATTGAATACCTGACCCCATAACTCCAAGCGGTTTTCTTTCCATAGGGAATTCGTATCCCATGAGCCATGCTTCAGTAACATTTAGGGCCTTGGCTATTAGTTCAACACGATCTTGTTTGGGTTCAAAAGCGCCACTAACATATTGGCTCATTGCACTTTTTGGAATTCCTGTTAGTTCACATAAATCTGATTGGCGAAGATTTCGGATTTCAAGGGCTTCACGTAAACGCTCAGCACATGTAACCTTTTCTTTCATATATGGTACCTCACTTTTTTCATTATCCTTATTTTAATCCATTAGTTTAGAAAAATCAATACAAAAACACTTGGGGGGATAGAAAAGTTTAGAATTTATGAAATTTGCTATTGACGATTCTTAGAGTTTCTGGTAATGTATATATAGTTTAGAAAATATAAACATTAAAAGTGAGGGCGGGCGTATGAAAGAAAAAAATTATGCGAAACTTCGTGGCAGAACCATTGAAAAGGGGATGTCTCAAAAGGATGTCGCAAAGCAGATTGGCATGTCAGAGACAACGTACAGCCTAAAACTCAATGGCCGGTATCCTTTTAAGCAAAGTGAAATGCAAAAAATAATAAATCTACTTTCAATCCCAGTTGATGAAATAGGTTCATATTTTTTTACACAAAAAGTTTAGAAAAACTAAATAACAAGGAGAAAAGGAGACGGACATGACCGATCTAGTGTTCCTAGAACCTAACAAGCTAGGTTCAGAGCCTTTTACGACATCAGATGTGATCGCAGCGCAGGCGCAGATCAGCTATCGTTCCGTACAACGGATGATCGAGCGTCACGAAAACGATCTGGCCGAGTTTGGACAGGTGCGATTTCAAATCACACCTGTTAAATACGCCAGGGGAACGAATGATAAGAAAATCTACCAACTTAACGAACAGCAGGCGACGTTGCTTATCACCTATCTTAAAAACACGCCGCCGGTTCGGCAGTTTAAAAAAGACCTGGTACAGGAGTTTTACCGGATGCGCAGGGAGCTTACACGCCGCCAGATTTTCCGTGACGCGGGCAAGCCCATCCGCAGGACATTGACCGACGCTATCCGGGATAGTGGGGAAGATGGCCGTATGCACGGACACGCCTACGGCACCTATACAGACTTGGCTTATAAAGCCGCGACGGGGAAGATCGCCCGGATACTTCGGAAAGAACGGGGCGCCTGTGCAAAAGCAATCGCAACGGACTTTCTTACGTCGGACGAGCTGTCCGCTTACAACAAGGCCGAGGAACGCTTGACCGTCCTGTTGGACATGGGGCTTACATACGATCAGATCAAAACGCTGCTTTTAGTCCAGACCAGCAAAAGGCTGGCCGGATAAAGCAAAAGCCGCCCGAAGGCGGCGTGAAGGAGGTCAAACGGCCTCGTGATACTCTTTTTCGTACCGGCGGATGGACATCTGCGTATCTTTTGCGGCCTCGTTGATGCAGGTTTCGAGGAAATCCAGACGTTTGTCCACTTTATCAAAGCGGGCATTCATCTTATCCTCGAGCCTATTCAAACGATCATTAGTTTTCTGTTGCTCAATTTGCATCTGTTGCAGGATTGCTAAAATCTTTTCTTCGTTGTTCATGGCGCAGCCTCCTTCGGGATGGTATTTCTACTATATCACGTTGAAACAGGGCGGTCAACAGTTTGCAGGGCCACCAGGCAAATGGCAGGAGGTGATCACATGAGAACAGAACAGACGCGAAGGATGTTAAGCCTAAGCGTCTTTCTTTTTATCTGAATGCACTGGAATCCATATAAGTTGAAAAGGGCTGGCCCTGGAAGGGCGCAGCCCCCTCTCCCTTTACTATGGTTCCTGCTTGTTTATGCTATCGAGGGCATTTACGAAAGCTAACACGGCTTTCACATCTCTATCTGACATTTTCTGAATCTTTTTTAAAACTTCGGATTTGTCAGCAGTAATCTCGTCTACAGCTAATTTAGCCCCATCACCTGTCAATATCCATTGAGAAGAATAACCGTAGCTTTCCTCAATCAGCTTTGCTAATGTATCAGAAATAGTAGTTTTCTTGCCGTTGACAAGCAAATTGACATAATTTGCGCTGATTCCGAGAGTTTTAGCAAAATCTACTTGTTTGACTTTTCGTTCCGCCAATATAGCCTGTATTCGTTGTCCTAGCGTCATTGTATCACCTCCAAGAAATATAGTACACCAAAAATTTAACTAAGTCAATTAAAATTTTTCTTGACATTTGATTTAGTTGGTGGTAAGCTTTGATTAAGTCAAAGAAAGGTGAGGTAAAATGAAAACTCAGTTAGATAAGAAAACGAATGAGCGAGAGGAATTGATGTATAAGGTTGACAAACTGCTTTCTGCTTCCGACATCCGGCAAGTCAAAGTATTTATAGCTGGTATAGAGGTTGGAAAAACGATAAAAGAGGAGCAACCGGTGCAGATATCCTAAAACACCCAACTGCATAAGGGAAAGATAACAGATAAAAAAGCCGCCCGAAGGCGGCGTGAAGGAGGTCAAACGGCCTCATGATACTCTTTTTCGTGCCGGCGAATGGACATCTGTGTGTCCTTTGCGGCCTCGTTGATGCAGGTTTCGAGGAAATCCAGGCGGTCATCTACTTTATCAAAGCGACGGTCGACAGCCTCAAAGCGTTCATTCATTTCTTGGCGCATCTGGTTTTGATTGTGTTCGACTTTCTCTAAACGGTTAACTACTTGCCCCAGCAATTCCAAAATCTTTTCTTCGTTGTTCATGGCGCAGCCTCCTTCGGGATGGTATTTCTACTATATCACGTTGAAACAGGGCGGTCAACAGTTTGCAGGGCCACCAGGCAAATGGCAGGAGGTGATCACATGAGAACAGAACAGACGCGAAGGATGTTAAGCCTAAGCGTCTTTCTTTTTATCTGAAGCACATAAGTTGAGAAGGGCTGGCCCGGAATGGTACAGCCCTTATGCGGTAGTTAGGTTTTATCCTGGAGTTGTAGTTTTGAAATGCGGCATTACTTATACACATCGCCCCTGTTTCCAATGTTCATCACCCGAACGACAAGCACATCATTTTCGATAGTATAAAGGATACGAAAGCTACCCACCCGAAGCCGATAAAGGTTGGAATATCCAGCCATTTGCTTAATGTCGCCGGTATTAGGCAGGGCCTGAATAGCTTTTATTATTCGATCTCGATAGCTTTGCTGTTGTTTTTGCAGGAACTTCATAGCAGGTTTTTCTATAACGATTTTATAGCTCATTACAGGTCTACCCCCAACTGACGTGCGGCTTCTTCAATGCTGATCGCCTCACCCTTATCAGGATCAGCCTCATACTGTTTGTACAGGGATTCGCAAAAGGCATCATCAGCGGCCTCGTCAATGGCTCTCTTTGCAGCTTCAAGGATTGTCGCAATATTAGCAAGTTGTTCCTCGGCCATCTCGTTCAGAATAGCAATGCATTTTTCTTTATTGCTCATATGGTATTCTCCTTCCGTTAATTCCTGTGCGACCTGCTTGCTGCTATTGAAATGGTTACTTTTCGGTGCTCGATTCTCCCTGTTCTTTTTTTAGAGCCTCCATACCTAGTCGGATAAGCTCTAATGTTGCTTGGGTTCGATTCGGATAACGACGTTCAAAGCGAAAGTCATCAATTGCTTTGAGCATTTCTTTGTCAAGAGTAATAGTGTATCGGGGTTTATCAGTCGGCATCATTTTCACCTCCATAAACATTATACATCAGTTCACCACTTATGTAAAGGTGAAAATCTGAAAAATATTTCTTGACATTTCACCGGTTCACCACTATAATAAAAACAACAAAGTTCACCAAATCATCAGTTCATATGGCGTATTAAATCGGATTATCGGGATTCGTCTTGGTTGAGTAATTTTTGCTGGGTATTTAATAGTTCCTTTGCCATCAAAAGAAGATACTGCTGTGTTTCCGGAGCAAGGTGGCTGAATATCTCCGTAAATTCTTTTTCGTATGGCGATGAAAAAAACATATCGCCGTTTCCCGTACGTAGCCAGTTTTCATTTACGTTGAAACAAGAACAAATTACTTTGATGTACCTATCAGATAATGGGTTGTTACCATTTTCTATCATGGAGTAAGCGGTCTGTGTAATGCCTAACTCTTTGGCGAAATTTGTCTGGTTCATTTTTAATGCCTTGCGTAACTGCTTCAAACGCTCGATCATATGGTTCACCTCACTTATTGTGTTTGTAATAATAGAATATCATATCTGCTATATAAAATCAAGCAAAAATATCATTAATTTAATAATTGCTATTGACTTTATATTAAAATAATGATATATTGTAATCATAAAATTAATGAAAGGAGCGATAAAAATGACCGCATCGACTATTAAAGAAACAGCGGACATCTTAAAACGATTATCTCCGCAAAATCAAGCATATTTTATGACTCTCGTGCGAGTTGCGGAAACCGCTGAAAATGGTGTCAAAAGCACCTTTATCGAACAGCCCCATAAGCCGCCGACCGATCGGACAGCATAAAAAAGCCGCCCCAGCGGGCGGCGAAATAGAAAGATCGATCAATGTAATAAGGAGGGAAAGCCACATGGAGCAAAAAGTTGATATCCGCCTTGATAGTGAGGCATTGGATAATGCCATAGAAAAAGCAAACCGACTTGCCGAACTTTTGCGAGAAGCCCAGCAAATAGTACGAAATTGAGAGAAGCCCGCGAGAAGATTCCCAGCCTTACACAAGCCGAAATTGCAAAAAAGGCTGGTATTACAACAAGGGCCTATCAAATCTACGAGGCAGGGGAGCGCAAGCCCAAATCGGATGTGGCAATCCGAATCGCTGACGCTCTGAGTGTGAAGTCTTACCAGGACTTCAAAAGACTCTTTGAATGAATAGGGAGGCGAAACAAATGGACGAAAACCGCACCTCGAAAGACCCCCGCATTTCCACTGAGAATCTGGAGTACTGCTCCAAGTGCGGCGGGGAAATCAGCCGGAAATGGAATTACTGCCCTAATTGCGGGGCGGCTGTTCCCCATCAAAAGAGCGAGGAGAAATAAACTCCTCTGCAAGGAAGGTCGATTGTGAACCGCAATACGGGCAAAACACATCTGTTGGGCGCAGACCGCCGGAATCTTTATCAGACATAGGGCAGTTTCCATCAGTGCAGTAATTGCGGAGGGGATTTCCACAATTAAAGCAATAAGTTTCGTCGGTGGAACACTCAGGATTCCCGCAATGTGGACAGACGATATACTGCATTTCATCGTTCATTTAGGATTCAATCCTTTCATTGTTTTATTGGGGGTAAACTCAATTAAAGGATAACACGGCACGAACAAAAAGGCAAGGCGGCTAGTGGCGGGCTGGGTCATCCGATCTGCCGCAGAGATAATCCAGCGACACGTCGAAGTAGTCGGCTAGGGCGATTATAACGGATAGCGTTGGCTCACTGTCGCCAGCTTCATATTTACGGTATCCGCGATCGGTAATTCCAAGAGCGGCAGCAATAGCAATTTGGCTTGTGCCCTTGGCATTTCGCAACTCTTTTAAGCGTTTTTGAAAAATCATAGAGAACCCTCCAAAAAACTATTGAAAAGGAACTAAAGTTCCTATATAATCGTTGCATAAAAGGAATTAAAGTTCCTTATCGGAAAAGGGGAAAGATGGGTATGAAACTTAAGGCGGCGCGCGAAGCGTCTGGCAAGACACAAGTGCAGGTCGCCAAAGAAGCAGGGATAACTGTACGAGGTTATCGAAAGCTGGAGACAAAAGATGAATACAAGGCGATACAGACAGCAATCAGTATCGCCCAAGCACTCAACAGTACAGTTGAAGATTTGTTCGGGGCGGCAACCCCGGACATAACAAAAGAGCCGGGCGGCAACCCGGCGTAGTGAGTACAACCAAAGAATAGCATACAGCACCCCAAAAATCAAGAAAAAACTGCCCTGACGGGCAGCAGAAAAGAGGAAGGAGTGACAATATGAAGCGTGCAACAATGGGCGCACATGAGGCGGCAAAGGTGATGTCTCTAGCGGGCATCCCAATTACATATGAAAAGCTGCGTTTTGCGTTGCAGCAAGGATCTTTCTCCGAATTTGCAATATTGATTGATATGCGTGATGCTAAGACCAAGCGGGGAAATTACGAGTTTCTGATCTTTCGGAAAAAACTTGAAACGTACCTGCGGGAAAATTGCGTGGATGAACTTTCGCCGGCAGTAGTCAATATGCTGTACAGCGGGGATTATCAATATGATATTAGCGAAGGTTTTGAAGGAAAAGGAACGTGAAAACATGAGGCGAATTAAAGTAATCTACGGAGACGGAACAACAGAGCGGTACTGTGTAAATGTAAGCTATGCGGAGGCTTTGGAGCTGGCGCGCAGGCAGGCGCGGAAACAGGGTACATATGTGCGGGGATTCAGTTGTGTACGAGTATGATGAAAAGCCCCGCAGGACTGGCATCCCGCGAGGCGCATAAGAAAAATGTTTCATCTAAATTTTACGCAATGCTGCGTAAAAAGTCAAGAGGGATATTATGAATTGCATTGAACGATATGAAGCGGAAGGTACGGCGTCAAAAATATCGGCTTTCCGAATTAAGCAGCAGCTACCATATGAACAAAAGGTAATTCTTGCGGAACGCCGGGCAAAAGAATATTATCGGGAAATTACTGGACGCGGGCAGAACGTCCATGTTTCGGTGGGCGGTCTGGACAGCATTACTTTGCTTATCTTTTTGAGATCAATTGGTTTGGAGGATATACCGGCTGTCTCGGTATCATGTCTGGAGGATAAAAGCATCCAAAAGATACATAAAAGCCTGGGCGTCATACCGTTAAAGCCATTAAAAAGCAAAGTGGAAGTAATCCGTGAATTTGGATTCCCTGTTTTATCAAAGGAGATCGCGGGAAAGATCGATTTGCTCCAGCGTCCCAGTGACAGAAACGCCACAGTCCGGCATGCCATTATCACAGGTGAAACAGGAGACTATGGCGGGAACCGCACAGGCACACGTATGAAGATGCCTCAAAAGTGGCTTGAATTGTTTGGAGGATATGAAAACGAGAACGAGGGCGTCAATTATCAGATCGCGCCTTTTAAAGTATCGGACAAGTGTTGTTATTACTTGAAGGAAAAGCCTTGTGACGATTATGCGCGCAAGCATAACAGCGTGCCCTATTTAGGACTGATGGCCTCGGAAGGTGGACGGCGGCAAAAATCATTGATGATGCATGGATGCAATTATTATGGCAAAACAGTTACACGCAGTTGTCCATTTGCAATTTTTGGCCGTCAGGATTTGTTGCAGCTTGCGCTTGATCTAAATGTTCCAGTACCGGAAATCTACGGCGGAATTGTGAGAGATGAGGATGGGACGCTGCACACGACAAAGGCGCAGCGAACCGGATGCAGCATGTGCGGGTTTGGAATCCATCTTGAAAAGCGGCCGCATCGTTTTGACCGGCTTCGTGAAGAAAACCCGGCTGAATGGGATTTTTGGATGTATCGCTGCGCTGTCGATTCGGAGACTGGAGAACCGTTTGGTTGGGGACGCGTACTTGACTATATTGGAGTGCCGTATAGAGCAGAGAACTTAAGGTAAAGGATTGTGTCAAATGAAAAAATACGAGCTTACCGAGGAAACCACCAACATATTTGGCAAGACGCTGCACCGCATTAGGGCCACACGGGACTTTTCTAATGTACATGCTGGTGATTTAGGAGGATTTATAGAGGATGAACGCAATTTAAGTCATGATGAGAATGCGTGGGTCAGCGGCAAGGCATTGGTCAGCGGCGAAGCGCGGGTCGGCGGCGATGCGTGGGTCTACGGCAATGCGCGGGTCTGCGGCAATGCGCTAGTCAAAGGCCCGCGGGACATATATTGGATATCCTGTATTGGTTCGCGTGACGGTACGACAACATTTTTCCGCAATGCAAACAACGGCATCAGCGTATCATGCGGATGTTTTTATGGTACAATTGACGAATTTGCAGCCGCGGTTACAAAGACGCATGGAGACAATGAGCACGCGCAGGCATACCGTCATGCGATTGAGATTGCAAAGCTGAGAATCAAATTGGAGGATGCCGAATCATGACGACGAGCGAAGTATGCACACGTTACATAGAATCGGACAACCCGTATGGAGAGATCATGTTGATGGCAAGGCAAAGCGGCTGCAAGCCGAGCGAGATTATATACGTACTTAACTGTTGTGGGCTTGAAACGCCAATGAATATTCCGGATGAATGCGAAGTTGTGGACAGGGTCAGAGACAAGGAACGCAGCCCTTGTGTTTTCACACCGGAGCTGGATGTAAAAATTATGGAGCTTAGAAACAGCGGACTGCTGCCGTCAAAGATTTCCGAACTGATAGGAATTGACGCCCGCAGGATATCGCGCCGCCTCCACACACTCAAGCGATGGCAAAAGTCCGGGAAGCCGGATTGTGCGGATACAGGGGGGGCCTAAAGTGATCGAAAACGGAATGCTCGTTAACCAGACGGCGTATGATACGCAATGCCGGGAACCGAAAACAGTGCGCTGCGCCTGCTGTGGGGAAAACGTCCCGGAATATGACGCTGTGGAAATCCTGGGGCAGACGATATGCGCGTTTTGTGAAGATGAATTCTGCGCGGCTCAATTCCCGGAACTGGGACAGGCGTATCTCTTAAAAAACGAATCGGAATACCTTCTATCAAGTTCTGATCATGACGACGAACTCCTGTTTTATAACTGGTGGTTGAACAGCCTTATAAAAACGGATCGGCTGTGCGTCCTGAAAGATGCGTATCAGAAGGAAAAGGCCGCGCATGGGACGGGATACAGCGAAAGCCTGGAACGGGACTTCTGCATCGATGCGGGTGATTGGAACAAATTCGTAAAGGCTTATTAAGGAGGTCAACATGTTAAAGCCATTTTCGGAGCTGATCAGCCTGGACCTGGCGGCCTATATCAGCAAAAAACCAACATTCAAATATGACAGGGCACAAGGGAAATCCGTGCCGACAGGGGAATATCTGGACTATTTGTCCTGGGCGGACGTTGTGATGCTTTTGTATGAAAACGGTGCGGAGCATGTACGTTATGATAACATCCCAAACGGACAGGGGCATCCGCTGTTCCTGTCAGAGGGGTCTGTGCCGGTCGTACGGGTATACGTGGAAATTGATAAGCAACGATATGAATTGACCTACCCGGTGATTGACGGCAGCAAAGACATTAAGATGGACGCCCTCGTGCAGTCTGATGTACATAACGCCACACAAAGAGCGTTTGTCAAATGTGTGGCGATCAATACAGGGCTTGGACTGCCGCTTTGGCAGAAGGAGGAGCGCCAGACGCAGGCAGCCGCGCCAAAATTTGATGAATCGATGCACTCTATCCAGGTCTGCATTGACCGTGTCAAGAAAAAATATGGATTTGCGGTATCGAGCTATGGCAGTGAACGCGATGTTATAGACGCGTTGGGCCTGTCGCAAAAACAGCTTAAAACCATCTTTGAGGCTAGCCGAAATCTTGCCGTATTGGAAAGTAAGCTGGACCGTATGACATGATTCGCAATCAGGACAGGTCGGGATGGTTTGGAGCGTCGGATACAGCAATGGTCATGGGGAACTGGACAACGCAGACGTTCCGGTCCTGGTGGCTGGTGAAGCTTGGAACCATATCGGAGCATTTTTCGACGCGCGCCATGGAAATGGGGAATCTTTTTGAAATCCCGATTATTCATGCGATAGAAGCCTTGGAGGGACGCAGAATCAAGTTGGGGAAACATCCAATCTATTTACCGCGGTACCGTATTCGCGCCAATTACGACGGCCTATGCAGCACGCTGATAGAGATTAAGACAACCAAAAAAATGTTTAAAAAAGTGCCGAAAGGATATTGGCAGCAATGTCAGGTGTTGATGTTTGCAGCGCGCCGGAAGCTGACGGAGCTATATGCGTATGAGCTGAACGATTTCGACTATGAAGCCCCCTATTTCCCGGAGATCGATCCGGGCAGGCTCCATCGGTTCGAGATCGCATATGACGACGCATTTATACACAGCGATTATCTGCCGCGTGTGGAAATCCTTGCACGGGCGCTGCGTGAAAGGAGGTATCCAATTGCGCCGGATTAAATTTGACGCAGCTAAATTTTGCATGGAAGGGATGGACGGATGGCTGATGCTGCGCGTCCCGACACGGTATAGGATGCCTGCGCGGGCGCTTGTGCAGGAGATCGCGCCCGACAAACTTTATGACGCGGAAATAAAGAGGCATCGACAAAAACGGTCGCTGGACGCCAACGCCTATTTCTGGCTGCTTTGCGGCAAATTGGCGGCTATTACCGGGATACCTAAAAACGAAATATATCAACAGTATATATGTGAAATCGGCGATAATTTTGAAATTGTTCCGGTTCGCAGCGACGCCGCTAAACAGTGGAAAAAAATATGGGAATCACGCGGGGAAGGATGGCTGTGTATCAGCCTGGGAACCTCAAAGCTGGCAGGATACATAAATTTATGCTGTTATTACGGATCATCGACCTATGACGCAAAGCAGATGTCGAGGATGATAGACCTGATCGTACAGGACTGCAAAGATCAGGGAATTGAAACGGCGCCGCCGGACGAGATTGCCCTGATGAAAGCGAGGTGGGCGGATGCACCGGATGACAAAGGCGTGTGATATCGCGCCGGAGGTCAAAGCGCAGGTATGGGACCGGGACGGCGGGTGCTGTATCTTCTGCGGCTCGCCGCATGCAGCGCCTAATATGCACTTTGTTCCGCGTTCGCACGGCGGTCTTGGAATCCCGGAAAACATCGGGACCGGGTGCATACGCTGCCATTCCATGCTGGACAACAGCGGTGACCGGACGGCGCTGCTTGCGGAATTTGAGGAGTATTTACGCGGCTTTTATCCTGACTGGAATATAGAAAAATTGATTTACAGGAAGTGACGGTATGCTTAATAAAGTAATCCTGATGGGCCGGTTTACCGCAGACCCGGAGCTGCGCCAGACGCCGAACGGCGTTTCAGTGACGTCGTTTCGGATTGCCGTCGACCGGAACTTTAATTCCAAAGATGGAGAGCGGCAGGCTGATTTTATCAATATAGTCGCCTGGAGACAGACAGCCGAATTTATTGTGCGATACTTTGTAAAAGGGCAGATGATCGCGCTTGAGGGTTCCATCCAAACGCGCAGCTATGAGGACAAAAACGGAAACAAACGCATGGCTGTTGAGGTTATAGCGGAGCATGTGTGGTTTGCCGGGGGCAAAAGCGACAATGGAGCGTCCGCGCGTCCGTCCAATCCGTGTGCGGATACGACAGATTTTTTAGAAATTTCATCTGATTCAGATGACTTGCCGTTTTAAAGAAGAAAACAGCGGTACCAGTATTAGAATAAGGATTTACTAAGGAGGTAAGCTGGTGCCTAACAGAATTATTAAAGAAAGCATCTGCGAAAGCATTGGATTGACAAATTGTTCGGTATTTGCACAAGAACTTTATAAACGGTTGCTGACTTATGCGGATGACTATGGGAGATTCAACGCTGATACCATGATTATGAGGGCGCGTTTGTTTCCAAGAGAGTATGAGGCTATAACAGAGCAAGACATCATAGATGCACTGATAGATATCGCGGGTAACGGAAAAATATCATTTTATACTCCGACCGGGAAAAAGGGCATATATGGCGCGTTCCCAAACTGGGCGCAGCATGAACGGGTGCGCGATTCTAAAAAAAAGTGTCCAGAACCAGACGATACATCCATAAATGACTGGTATTTGAGAAGGTTTATATCTAAAGATATGAAGCGGGCTGTTTTGGAGCGAGATAACATGAAATGTGCTGTCTGTGGAAAATACTTGACTTCATGCAAGGATATTGAACGATTCTTAAAGCTTGGACAGGGATTGTATCATATTGATCATATTGCTCCTGTATTGCAGGGCGGACGTGCTGCAATAGAAAATTTGCGGCTTATATGTCCTGAATGCAATCTCAAACGTAAGGGAGCGTTTACATTTGAGGCAATACTGCAAGAGATAAATAGTTCCGATTTCCCTGTTTTGCCGCAGATCGCCGCAAGTTGCGGCAAATTGCGGCCTGAATCCAATCCGAATCCAATCCAATCCGAATCCAAATCCGAATCCAAAATTATGCGTGGAGCTGAAAGCAGCTCCACGCCGCCAGTCGCCGAATTGCCTTTGAATGACGGGACGGTTTATTCCGTTTCCGCGGAGCAGTGCCAAAAATGGGCGGGCCTGTACCCTGCTGTCGATGTGATACAGCAGCTTAGAGCTATGACCGGGTGGCTGGATGCAAATCCTACTAAACGCAAAACGAGACAAGGAATCGAGCGATTTATCAATGCATGGCTTGCAAAAGACCAAGACAGGGGAGGTGTACGGTATGCAGCCGATAGGGGGCACAATCAAATTTTCGGAGTTCCCGGAGGAACTGCAGGCAGAAATAAGCCGACGCTTGGCACTGTCCTTGAGTGACCGTTTGCAGGAAGATTGCGACCGGATGAACCAGCAGCCCGGAGAACTGACGGGATATAACTGCCCTATCTGTATGAACCGGGGATACACTTACGTTGTCAGGGGCGATGATATGGTGCAGCGCCAGTGCAGTTGCCTTGAAGTCCGCCGCAGCATGAGGCGTATCCAGAAAAGCGGTCTTGCCAATTTGCTTGAAGCATCTTCATTTTCGGCATTTACCACCGATTACCCATGGCAAAAGACTTTGAAAGCTACCGCTCAAAAGTTTATTTCTGACTGCGAAAATGGGAAATGGTTTTATGTTGGCGGGCAGGTAGGGGCCGGGAAAACCCATATTTGTACAGCGATTGTCGGGAAGCTGCTGAATGAAGGGAAATCAGGGCGGTACATGCTCTGGCGCGATGAATGCGTCCAGCTCAAAGCATGCAACAATGACGATGTAGAATACAATCGCCTGATTGCGCCGCTAAAGTCTGTTGACGTTTTATACATAGACGATCTGTTCAAGACGGGAAATGGAAAATTGCCAACAGATGCAGATATAAACCTTGCGTTTGAGATTTTGAACCACCGGTATATCAACAAGCGGCTGGTCACAATTTTATCAGGCGAACACACGATGGATGAGCTTATCTCCATCGATGAAGCGGTGGGGAGCAGAATATACGAAAGAACAAAAGGATACTGCCTGATTGTGCCGAAAAAATTGGAATATAACTACCGTATGAGGTGAAAAAGGAGCGAGAACAAGGAGCATTACGGGGCGCGGTTGAGCCATTGGTACGGAGACACCAACACGCTTACTATCGACGCGGGCGGACTGTAAGCCCTTATTCGCTTCTACGAGACACACGACACAGATTTGGAGGGAACAGAGCATGGATGAAAGAACCTATTTCACCATCAACGAGAGCAGCGCGAGAACGGCGCACAATATGATGTCATTCAGGGACTACGCAGACGGCAGTACCACGGCGGAATACCGCAGGGCGGCAGACCGGGCCTATGACTTAGCCGACCGGGTAGCCGCAGGGAGCCCGGAGGAGGCAGAGAGGGCTTACAGGCTGGCGGCTCGATATGCGAAAAAGATGGCAGATTACTACAACCGGGAGGCCAGTATTGGCATGATGTGCCCGTCGGTTATGATTTCCGGCGCAGGCAATTTCCCGGTCAGGAAGAAAGAGAAACAAGTAGCTGCATGGGAGAGAAATTACCAGTTCTACGAGGACACGCAGAAAATCCTCAGCAAGATAGAGAGCATTCTCAACGGCAGGGGGATTATCAAGTCGGACGACGAGAGAGCTGTCGAAAAGCTGGAAGAAAAACTGGAGGATATGAAAACCTTGCATGAGCAGATGAAAGCCGTAAACCGCGCTATCCGGCTCAAGGACACGGAAGCGGGCAACGACGCGCTGCGGGAAATGGGCTACAGCGAGGAGGCCATCAAGGAGCTTCGTATACCGGACCTCAGTGGCAGGATTGGCTACCCGGAATACGCGCTCTCGAACAACAATGCCAATATCCGCCGGTTAGAGGAGCGCATTAAGGGATTGAAAGCAATCAAGGAGAGGGGCGGCTCTGAGCAGGAATACAAGACATTTAAGGTCGTAGAGAACACGGAGGCTATGCGCTATCAAATCATCTTCGACGGAAAGCCGGAGCCGGAAGTCCGCGACCTGCTGAAAGGCAATGGCTTCAGATGGGCACCGTCGCAGGGTGCGTGGCAGCGGCAGATCACCTCGAACGGCAGATATGCCCTTGACAAGGTTGTGGAAAAGCTGAAAGAGATGGAGGAGGCGGAACAATGACGGCAAGCCAGACGGGAGGAAACCATTCGCTTCGCTCGGAGGAACGCAGAAAAGGGAGAGTTCCCAGTCCGGCAGAATTTGTAATGTTGTGGCTGGCGCCGACGACGCGGGATTACAAGGACGGAACGGCGCAAACATGCCGGAATGTGCCTGTAAACGGCCTGTTGGGACGCGCGGTTCATCTGTATCCCACACCAATAGCTTCCGACTGGAAGAACCGGGGAAACAGGGATTACCGCAAAGGGCGGGAGTTCCAATTACAGACAGCGGTTGGTGGGAAGTTGAACCCGACGTGGGTAGAGTGGCTGATGAGCTTCCCCATCGGGTGGACAGACTTAGAAGCTTCGGAAACGCCGTAGTCCCGCAGCAGTTTTATCCGATTTTTCAGGCAATTGCCGAAGTGGAAAGGAATGATCATAAATGAGGAAAAGAAATCAATTCCTAATGAATGAACGATTAGGACGAACCTGCGATGAACGGATGCTGCCAAATATCAAAGAAGTAATTGCGGAGGCGCAGAGAAGGGTTGATCAACTGCATTCGATTTATGGGGATACAGCGCAATTAGGGAGCTTTGTTTCGAATTTACCTGGCGTTGGTTTTAATTCAGTGGTGCATTGTAAAGATTGCGGATATTATGAAACAGGAGAGGACAATTTGCCATATTGCCGCCATCCCGACAGCGGTAGATCAGAGCATCCGCAACCAGACGATTTTTGCTCCTATGGGAAACGCAAGTGGGGAGATGATAAAAATGAAATCTAAATGCATCAAATGCGGGGTAATAAAAGAAATTGTATGTACTGTAGATGGGAACCCGTGGTGTGAGGAGTGTTTTGACAAAGCGTTGGGGCCAGAAGAAATCATCGAACTGAAAACCGGGATGGAGGAATAGGAGAAATGGATTGCATTTTTTGCGGAGAGTGGTTCGTAAGTAGTGGAGATTCCACTATCTGTCCTCCTTGCGAGAGGGCGATGAAACGGTTAGGAATCAAAATGTCCCCTGACCGCCTCCGCCAACTTGTGCAGGCGGAGAAGGATGACGAGGAAATGCGGGGTGATGAGGAATGATCAACCAAGACCTACAACGAGCCATTGGGCAGACAGCACAGATAGAGCCGTGGGAGATTATAAGTGGATACGATTTCGGCTGTATATTCTATGCAAACCGGAAATGCAATCTGGATGGTGATTTTTGTCCAGAAGGGCCAGGGTGTCCGTATGAATGCCACCCAAGCGATTCTGACCGCATTCGCGAACTTATGCAGGCGGAGAAGGATGGGCGGATCGTGTTGCTGCCGTATAAGCGAGGATTTTGAGGAGGATTGTGAGAATGTACAGTGACCAGGATAAACATTGCCAGGAGTGTATTTGCGGAAGCTGCGACCTGAGAGGCACTGACGGATGCCTCGAGGGAGCGAATTGCTGCGACAAGTGCGATAATACCAGCCACTGTCGGCATTGTTGGTGGCATCCCAATGAATGGATTGAAGAGGAGGTTTAATGAGCATGACGAGGGAAAAAGCGATTAGAGTGCTGAAAAATTTTCTTGGACCAGACGATGAATTCCGTTGCGAAAGCCAAGAAGTGCAAGAAATGTGTGAGGCAATAGAAGTTGTCCTTTCCGCACTCACTCCACCCACTCAGGAGCAGAGAAGCTTGGAGGATTGAGGAACAATGGGGAGAGACAGATATTGAGTAAAACAAGATATCGTTGGTGGGGATACGTGAAAAATATCATTCGAAACTATCCGGCTCTTGAAGGGAAATGTTGTCATGGAAACGATCAGAATGAGCGGATGGCTGTGCAGCGAGCCATTGAGCAGACAGCACAGATGGAGAATGGGTTAGAGCGGATGAAGGTCATCGATCTCGTGTTTTTCAGTCGAACGCACACCTTGGAAGGGGCAGCAATGATGGTGCCATGCAGTTATGATACGGCGCAGAAATACCATGCGCAATTCATAAAAGCGGTTGCTCGCAACATGGGGCTATTGGGCTGAAAGTATACGTTAAAAAGCCATTTGCCTGTGCTATAATGACGTTAGAATTAATTCCATTCCGCCCGCAGGAGGCTATGAGGCATCCTATGCTGGGGAAACAGCAGCCTTGAGGACGCAGACGCACTAGAGCGTGAGCGAGCTAACGACAGGCAGGATTTAGCGGCGGGCATACTTAATGATTGGGAATACCGCGCAAAATGGTACAATGAAACGGAGGATGGGGCCAAAGCAGCCCTCCCGAAAGCGCAGGATATGACGGACGAACCAGACGAGGAAATAGGATGAAGCGGGGGGGGGATTGCGGTGGACAAAAACGATTTTTGCGATTTGATGAAAATTATCCTTGTGGCGCTTGCTTGCCCTTTATTGCTCCCAATAGTAGCGAATTCCCCAACGCAGGAAGAATTGGAATGACAAAGACACATATCATTGAAACGGACGATAACAGAGACATATAAATATAATGCTTGGAGGTAAATGGTAATGATGAAATGTAGCGTTTGTGGGTTTGAATTTGAAGCAGCCAAAGAAATCCATTATATTGCGCGCGTAAAAGGGAGCAAGGGATTTTCAAATTTATTTGGGGAAGAAGAATCTATTTTTGACGCATTTGACTGTCCAAAATGTGGCTGTCAAATTGCCGTACAAGAGCGGAAAAGAAAACTTGAAAAAGTTATGGAAGATGAGGCCAACACGGCCCTCCCGTATTGAGGGTGTGATGGAGTCTACTTACTCAAATAGAGAAAATGAAAGGAGGATATGAATTTGGCAAATAGAGGAGCGCCGCCAAAATACAAAACGCCGGAGGAAATGCAGGAGAAGATAGATACATACTTTGCAGAATGTAAAGGTGAAATCGTATATGATGCGTACGGAAAGCCGATGATCGATAAGAATGGAAATGTAGTACGCGAAGGCGCTGTGCCGCCAACAATGACAGGGCTTGCGCTTGCATTGGGATTCGCAACGCGAAAGAGTCTGCTGGATTACCAGGCGAAGCCAGATTTTGTATACCCGGTTACGCGAGCCAAGTCCATGATTGAGCGATATACAGAGCAAAGGCTATTTGACCGTGAGGGTGTGCAAGGGGCTAAATTCAGCTTAAGCAATAACTTTGAGGGCTGGAGCGAAAAGCAGGAGTTGAAAACGGAGGGCACGGTTATAAAGATCATTAATGATATCCCTAAAACGGAATCCGCGGATAAAAAATGACAAGATTGACTGATCTGATCGCACCAGCGTTTTATGATCTGCATTGGGATATATCAGAGGACAGGCATACGCATTATTGGCTTAAAGGCGGACGCGGAAGTACAAAATCGTCATTTATTTCGGTCGAAATTCCGTTGGGAATGGTGCAGGATAAACAAGCAAATGCAATTTGCTATCGCAAGTTTGGGAATACGCTTGAGTCAAGCGTTTATGCCCAACTGATATGGGCAATTGAGCAGCTTGGCATCGCGGAATATTGGACAATCAATAAAAGCCCTATGAGGCTTACATATCGTCCCACAGGACAAGTGGTTTTGTTTCGCGGGCTAGATGACCCAAACAAATCAAAGTCAATCAAACTGCCGCACGGGTATTTTAAATATATTTGGTTCGAGGAAGCGGATCAGTATGACGATATGGAAGAAATACGCAAAGTAACGCAATCTGTGATCCGCTCTAGTGGAAAACCAAAGGTATTTTATAGCTACAATCCGCCTAAAAGTGTTCAAAGCTGGATTAACAACGAGATTTTGATTCCACGCAAAGACCAGATCGTCCATCACAGCACATATCTGGATGTGCCGAAAGCTTGGCTTGGAGATCAGTTTCTCACGGAGGCCGAACATCTTAAAAATGTCAAGCCGGATGCATACCGCCATGAGTATCTTGGAGAGGTTACAGGGACAGGCGGCGAGGTGTTTGACAATATCAGATTAGAGGAAATCACAGAAGAACAGATTTTCCGGTTTGATAATATCAGGCAAGGAAATGACTGGGGATACGCTGCGGACCCTGCGGCGTGGGCTCGCTTATATTATGATAAAACGCGCAGATGTGTGTATTTGTTTGGAGAAATTTACAGCACAGGGCTTTCAAACCGCCGGTTATGCGAAGAAGTGCGAAAACGACGTTGGGAATACCCTGCATCGACTGCTGATAGCGCGGAACCAAAATCAATCGATGAATGTCAATCATATGGTGTACCGATGCGGGCGGCTGTTAAAGGCCCAGGCAGCATCGAAACAGGTATTAAATTTTTGCAGGACCTTGAAGCAATTATAATCGATCCGCGCAGATGTCCAAATGCAGCCAGAGAGTTTGCGACATACGAGTTGGAGCGGGACCAGCATGGAAACTTTAAAAGCAAATACCCGGATAAAAATAACCATATGATAGACGCCGTGAGATATGCGATCGAAAGTGATATTCCAAGAAACAGTGGATGGGCGATCTCCCATGATATAAAATTTTGAAAATGGAGGACCGGGATGATCCAACTGACGAAAAAAAAGCTTGATCAATATGACCAGAGGACAATAGGAGAGCTGGCTGAACTGGCAGCGCCGGCGCTCCGGCATCGTCAGGCATGTTGGCGGCGCGTAATAAGAAAATATGATCCAAATACCTTTATGGGGAACAATGAAACAGGGGAAAGGGTTATAATTCCGTTTGAATATTACATTGTTAAGATGTTTTCCGGGTATGTCGGAGGAAAAGCCCCGATGTATAATGTTGCTCCGCCGTCTGATACAAATATATATTCAACGGGGATATTAGGCCGCATAAATAAGCGCCTGGGCACAGGGAAAGCAATTGATCGTAAAAAGCAGGAATATATAGAAGAATACCAGGCGCAAATTTCTCGGATACAAAAATATAATGACGATGCCTCCCTTTTCTTCCAGGTGGTAAAGTCGTATGCAGCCACCAATGCTGCATTTCTTTATATTTTCCAGGAGGAAAATACGCAGGAAATTCGATATGTTTTGTTTGACAGCCAACAAACCGAATCGATCTGCGATGAAAGTACGCCGCCGCAACTCATTGGCGCTGTACGGACCTGGGTCAATTCGGACAAGCGCCAGGTAATTGAGAAGATTACAGCAGAGCGATATCAGCAATATATTCAGGGCAAGACGGGTTTTGAACTGGAAAAGGATGAGCCGTTGGCTTGGGGGGACGCTCCGATTGTAGCGTTTGAAAACCCGGATTGCGTTACAGTTTTTGAACCGTCTCTTGGTGAAATTGAAGCTTATGAGGAAAGCGAAAATAACGTCAAAAATATGACGCAATACAATGATTCAGACGCTAAACTTTTAATCAGCGGGTATTCCGACCCCTTGCCCCCAATGACGCAGGAGACTGAAACCGGCGAATACCGGAAAAGCCCGGAACGTGAGGCGTTTGAAAAGGCGCTTATAAAGGCAAGGACACTGTTTGTCGGGCAGGATGGAGATATCCGCTGGCTGCTCAAGGATATCAGCTATGATGGGATTTTGGCAGTACAGGCACGCCGTCATGATAATATTACCATGCTGTCTGGCGTACCCAATATGACAGACGAAGCGTTCAGCAATGCAGATAATGCAAGCGCGCTCGGATATAAGCTTTATGCGATGGATCAATACGCAGCGGACTTGGACCGGGAACTCAAAAAGGGGTATTTAAGGCTTTGGGAGATCATTACAAACCGTCTGAATCTGATTGACAAGCGATACAATTTCCGCGATATTCAAATCACCTTACAGCGCAACATTCCAACAGATAAAGATAAATCGATTGCGCGCGGCATATCTCTGTTTAAGTCCGGCGCGGTAAGCCAGGAAACAGCGATCAACGAAATGCAGATTGAAGTTGATGCAAAGGATGAAATTGAGCGTGTGAAGGCCGAAAAAGACGCGGAATACACCGAGGCAATCCAGCGAGGGGAACAACAGGAGATGCCAATAAACAATTCGGAAACTGATCCGGAAAGCGAACGCAGCAATGACAGATCAAACGTATAGTAAACAATTTTGGCGCTTTGCAGACGCCCAGGAAGATTCGCTCATGCGATATATTGAATCCCTCGATATTGCGGATCGTACAGCGCAGGTTTTTTACAGATTCCGGCCGGATGAGCTTGACGAATTGATGACGCCAACAGCGGTATCCCGGTTGCATCGTGAAACAGAAAGCTGGATTCAGAACGGTCTTGATGAACGCAGTTGGCGCCTGCTTGTACGTGATATTCAAAATCGCAGGCAAATCCGCAATCGTGAAGCTCTTGCAATTTGGTTGTTGGCGGCGTTCAGCGTTTATTATCAGGATATTTATTTGCGGACAGGGCAGATGATAGAGGGTATTGCGGAAAATACATACAGGATCGCTTTTGAGGATGCACATGCAATTACAGGGACAGGCCGTTGTGTTCCCCCCGGCCAAAAGAATATCAACGAATGGATGAAAGATGTAACGCCGTCTTTTGGACGGACCTTTATAAATATGCTGTGGATTGAAGCGTTGTACAACCGGGACACACTTTTAGCGCGTTATCAAACGGCAGGGGAGAACGGTGCGCATTTTGATCCTGACAGCTTGGAAAATCAAAGAAAATTCAAAAATATTGAAAAGCGCCTTTTAGCGCGGTCGAAGCCGACATCATCAGAGCCGCAGGGGCACCATGGGATAATTGATAAGCAAATGACCTCTATTACTGGACGATCAGTGATGAAAGCAATGAAGGATGCGAAGATCAGCAGGTATCGCTTTATTGCGGTCATTGACAGTGTGACAACAGATGCTTGCCGTGCCTTGAACGGACAGATATTTTCAATAACTGAAGCCAAGTTCGGCGTCAATGTTCCGCCAATCAGTATAGATGGCAGCGGCAACCAAATTCCCCATCCATGCCGCTCCATCATTCGGGCAATACCAGACGCGGCGTTTCGAAAAGATGCCGAAACGCGAGAAACGTAAATCATTGGGAATTAAATATCAGAGGTGGAAAAATGAATATTGATGAACTGATAAAGGCTAAAAAAGCGGAACTTTTGGCGCTCGGGAAAGAACAGGCGCAGAGGGAGGAGGAAATTACAGAGGAATGGTATAAAACGCATGAACGCAATGGATATGACGGCGGGCCTGTTTTGCAGTTGAAGGCATTGAATGAGCAATTCTCAAAACGTTATCTCGAAATAATGAGAAAATACGAACAGAAATTAAAAGATTCAGAAGATAAAAAATAGGGGAGTGATTGTGATGTATATTCCGCCTTTTGTATGCGGCGTTTTGGCTACAATCGGCTGTGAGATTCTGGCGCTGTTTATTTCAGTTGCTATATTGTACCGAAAGGCACATTCAAATACAAGCGGCAAAAGGTAGGCAAAATTTGAGAGGAAAACTATCAAAATATAGAAATCCTCTTTTCTTTTGCCACAAGATATTGTATAATAGGAGGGGGTCAGAATTGTAAAAAACGGTTGGTATTATTGTGACCACTGCGGTAAGCGAGCCTTTCCGGTTCGTCCCGATACACGTCTGATCAATTATTTGTATTTTTGCAAAAATTACAGATGTCCAAAACGGCATCAGGTGATTAACCTTGATGTCAAAGAAGAATTGAATATGTTGAGCCGATGAGCCTTTGAGCCGATGAGCCTTTGAACAGTCCACTTTTGAGCGGGCTGTTTAAAGGCTCTTTTTATTTGCCGGCGGGCGTAAAACGACAACAGCCGAAGGGCGTAAAACTTAACGGAGGATGAAAATGGGAGAATCTTTCAGCAAACAGCAGGGCAATCAGGAATTTGAACCGAATCTGCAGACACCACAGCAGGATGAAAAGGAGACTGGACAAAACCGGCATCCGGATTTGCAGCGTGAATCGTCTGATCTTGACAAAAGGCAACCGCCCGAATCAAACAGAACATTTACACGTGATGATTTCAACCGAGCGGTTGCTGCGGAGCGCAGAAAGGCGGCCGAAGAAGCCCGCAACGCGGCTATGCAGGAATTTGAGGAAAAGCAGAACAAAGTCAAACAGCGCCAAGCCGAAGCGGAAAAGTTTTCAAAGCTGCAGGCCGAAGAACAGGTAAGGGTTTTGCAGGAACGTTTAGAGACGCTTGAGCGTGAGAAAACAGAAATCCAGCTTCAACGGGAGGCGGACAATCTCAGGCAGAAAGCGATTGAAAAGGCAACGGCCGC